>ENA-OQIP01000045-OQIP01000045.1-human-gut-metagenome-genome-assembly--contig:-NODE-45-length-26897-cov-6.009638_pt1 | contig 26897 bp, 19 predicted proteins | sample MGYA00242585_ERZ504750 | MGnify/ENA primary metagenome ERZ504750 (study PRJEB26092, sample SAMD00036441) | human gut metagenome | host: Homo sapiens | study: EMG produced TPA metagenomics assembly of...
ATTCCAGCCGAACAACCGCCGTCGCCACATGAAGCACGGTTTCCGTCAGCGCATGCGCACCCGCGCAGGCCGCGCTCTGATCAACCGTCGCCGCGCCAAGGGCCGCAAGTCCCTCGCTGCCTGATTTAACGGCATAGAGCGGTGGAACGGCTGAAAAGCCATCGCGATTTCGTCGCGGTGCTCAAACGCCGTCGTAGGGTATCGCGAGAAGACATCGTCGTGCATTATTTGGTGCACGACGATGCCATTATCGACGATTCTGCGGCGATGCGGGGCCGACGTGTCGGTTTGGCCGTTTCCAAGGCTGTCGGCAACGCTGTGACGCGTAATGCCGTCAAGCGTCGTTTCCGCGTGCTTGCACGAAAGTACGAATCTGCCTTACCTGAATCCTGCGATATCGTGTTGCGTGCCAAGCCAAGTGCTGCGCATGCCGATTTTCTATCGTTGGAACAGCAGATCGCAGCATGTTTTGAAGCGGTGAATCGTAAGGCCGTGCGTCGGTAATGAACGCCGGTCGTAACGGAATTGGATGATTCGTGCCATTCGCTGGTACCAACGTCATATTTCCGCGAATACCGCGCCTTGCTGCAGATATTATCCAAGTTGTTCCAATTACGCGATTCAGGCGATTGAACGATTTGGCCGCCTTAAGGGTGGCCTTCTTGCGTTATTGCGCCTTCTTCGCTGCAATCAGTGGAACGGTGGGGGAATTGACGACGTTCCGCAGCTTTATTCCTTGTTTTACAGATGTTCGTGGTCGAAGGCACACGAGGAACCTCGGCTCACGCCTCTGAACGTAGAAAAACCTATAGGCGATAAGGAGAATGGCCTGTAATGAATCAAGATCAATTCCTCCTCGATAGTGGTTTCTGGGGCTGGCTGTACAAGCTCCTGTACCCCGTCGAGTGGCTCATGACGCAGATTATGGCCGGATTCCACCGATTCATGGTGATGCTGGGCATGAACGAGATCGGTTTCTCGTGGGTCATGTCCATCGTGTTCCTGGTGATTGTGGTCCAGGCGTGCGTGTTCCCGCTGTTCTACAAGTCCATGAAGGGCATGCGCAAGATGCAGGCCCAGATGGCCGTTTTGCAGCCCAAGATGCAGCGCATCCAAAACAAGTACAAGGGCAAGAACGATCCCGCCAGCAAAGAGGCTTTGCAACGCGAGATGATGAAGCTCTACCAGGACAACGACGCGAACCCGATGGGCGGCTGCACGTCGATGCTGCCTATGTTCGTGCAGGGTCCTGTGTTCATGTGCATGTTCTACACCCTGTCGGCCATTCCATACATCGCCCGTGGCAAGTTCAGGAACGGTTCCGGCCTCGGCGCCTTCGACATCGCCACCGCCAAGCAGTTCACCTCCACCAACGTGTTCGGCGTGAACGTGGCCGAGAACTTCACCACCGCCGACATCCACGGCAAGATCATCATCGGCATCTTCGTGGCGTTGATGTGCTTCTGCCTGTGGCTCATGCAGTACAACAGCATGAAGCGCAACATGGCCCAGAGCGCTGCGAACAAGCAGACTGAAATGATGCAGAAGATGATGCTGTGGATGTTCCCGATCATGTACATCTTCTCCGGCGTCGCCATGCCGTTCGCAGTGCTGGTGTACTGGCTGACCAACAACATCTGCAACCTGCTGCGTTCCGTCTGGCAGATCCACGTCTTCCCGACTCCGGGATCCCCGGCCGCCGAAGCGAAGGAAAAGCGCGACCACGCCCACGAGAACGCCCGCCGCGCCAAGGCCGGTCTGCCGTCCCTCGAAGAGGAGGAGCTGCAGAAAGCCAAGAAGGCCGCGGAGGCGAAGGAAAAGAACGGCTTCCAGCGTCAGCAGCCAAGCCGACAAAAAAGAAGAAAGAAGAAAATAACATCAAGTGTGTGTCCTGTGTTTCACGTGAAACACAGGACACACCGCTTTTGTATCGGGCGAATCGCCCATATGATACAACCCAATCAGTAGACTTTCAGTAGACTTGAAATAATACGAACCCCGCTCAAAGGAGTAAAACACCATGGCGCAGGATGCTGAGAAAACCATCGATCAGCTCAATGACGAAGCTGACATCGCTGCCGATTACCTTGAAGGATTGCTTGACATCGTCGACTACGAGGGCGATATCGAAATGGGCGTGCGCAACAACCGTCCGACCGTGCAGATCGTTGCCGACGACGACACCGACATCAAACATCTGATCGGACGCAACGGCGAAGTCGTGGACGCCCTGCAGCAGCTCACCCGACTCGCCGTACAGCAGAAGACCGGCGAGCGGTCCCACCTCATCGTGGACGTGGACGGCTATCTGAAGCGCAAGCGCCAGCGCCTGCACGACCTTGCGCTGGATGCCATCGACGAGGCGCGCGAGACTGGCGAGCCGGTGGACCTGAAGCCGATGAACTCCTTCGAACGCAAGATCATCCATGATGTGGTGCGCGAGGAAGGCATGAAGTCTCGGTCCCATGGCGAAGAACCGCATCGTTACGTCACGGTGTACGTCAAGGCTTCCGCAGTCGATGACGCCGACGAGATTGACGAAGCCTGAAATAGTTTCACGTGAAACATGAAGCGTCGCGAGTTTCTCGCGGCGCTTTTTTGATGCCTGTAGATTAGGATGGTGTGCATGAGTGATGTGAATGACGAATTGGATGGGTCGCCGATTCTTGAGGAAGTGCTTGGCGATGCATTGGGCAAGTTGAAGGTGTTTCACGTGAAACTTGCTGCGGAAGGAGAGCCGCGCGGGCTGATAGGGCCACGCGATGTCGGTATTATTTGGGAACGGCATATTCTGAACTCCGCGGCCATCGTACCGTTCATCCGTGAAGCAACGGCCAAGAGGCAATTCAAGACGGTGGCGGATATCGGCAGTGGTGGAGGATTCCCCGGTATCGTGGCGGCCGCCTGCCTGCCGGACCACCAGTTCACCTTGGTGGAACCGATGGAACGCCGTATCGAATGGCTTCATGAGTGCGTTGACGAAATGGGATTGGACAATGTCTCGATAGTGCGCTCCCGAGCCAACGCCGTAATCGAAGCCGTCCGTGGTTCGAACGGTGGCCGGAAGGGCAGGGGAGAGGATGCCGTCGATCTTGACGGGAATCCCATCCCGGTCAAGCATCCGTTTGCCGTGGTGACCTGCCGTGCGGTCGCGCCGATGGCCAAACTATCCGGATGGACGCTGCCGTTGCTGGACAAAGGCGGACGGCTGGTTGCCCTGAAAGGACGATCCGCGCAGGAGGAAATCGTCAAGGCCACCAAAGAGATCTCCAAAAACGGCGGTATCCATCCCCGCGTGGTGGAGGCCGAGGTTGGTCCGGGTCTGGAACCGACGCATGTGCTGATGGTGGACAAGCGATAAGTTATCCACAAAATCGCGTGAGTTATCCACAGTATCCACAATCGCGGAAATGTGTTACGAAGCATCTTGAAGAAGCTTGGAATTGCAACGATTGTTCTGTGGATAACTTTTGGGAGGTCGGATGAGTTATCCACCAACTATCCACCGTTGTTCACAATGGTGCACATGGCCGTGAACAGGTGAAAATCTGTCCACCCAAATGATGAAACTTGATTGTTGAATATGTATAGGAAGGCTAGTTCATGACTGGACCTGAAGAACCAGACAATTTGACGTCGATGGAATCCGCCACGGAAACCATCAAGCGAATCTTCGAAGGCTCGACATCCCCCGTAGGCGCGCAAATCGCTGATGAATCGACGCGATACAAGGCATTGGAGCATGCGGTCTGCCCGAAGCCGGCCCAAACACGCCTGATCGCAGTCGCCAACCAGAAAGGTGGCGTCGGCAAAACCACATCCGCGGTGAACCTGTCCGCGGCCTTGGCCCGTTTCGGATGCAAGGTCCTGCTTATTGATATGGATCCGCAGGGCAACGCCTCCACGGCATTGGGCGCCCCGCACGCCTCCGGTCAGCCTTCGGTGTATGACGTCATCGAAGGACGCAAGCGCATCGCGGAAGTCAAGTGCACGTGCCCTGATTTCGACAACCTCGACGTGGTCCCCGCATCCATCGATTTGAGTGGCGCCGAACTTGAGGTCGCCGACATGGCGGACCGCAACTCGCTGCTGAAGAACGCGGTGGACGAGTTCCTCGCCACCAGCGAAGAGCATTACGATTACGTGATCATCGACTGCCCGCCGAGCCTGGGTCTGCTGGTGATCAACGCCATGTGCGCCGTGCACGAAATGCTGATTCCGATTCAGGCCGAGTATTACGCCTTGGAAGGTTTGGGCCAGCTCATCAACACCATCGGACTGGTGCAGGAACATTACAATCCGTCGCTGCTGGTCTCCACGATGCTCATCACCATGTACGACAAGCGCACGCTGCTGAGCCGCGAAGTGCATGGGGAAGTGAAGAAGCACTATCCGACAATCGTGCTCGACACCACCATTCCGCGCACGGTGAAGATTTCCGAAGCACCAAGCTTCAACCAAAGCGTGATCGCATACGACCCCAAGGGCATGGGCGCGATCGCGTACTGCGAAGCCGCGCTGGAACTTTCGCGTCGTTCCGATACGGTGCTGCAGGCAATCGATGCAAGAAGGAATGAGAACTGATCATGGCAACTAAGTCGCGTTTGGGTAAAGGTCTTGGCGCACTGTTTCCTTCTCTTCCGGGGGAGCCGCAGCATCAGGAGCATGCGGCGCCTGTCGCTGCCGTCAAGGAAGTCAAGGCTTCCAAGACTGATGAGCATGTGGAATCCAAGAGCGCGTCCGCTACCGCACAGGCATCGGTGAACGCCGTGCAGGGGATGAAGCATGCTGTTTCACGTGAAACAACCAAGAAAAACCAGCATCGTCGTGCCAGCATGCCGTCGATTTCGTTGAACGAAAGCGCGCATCCCGCGGACATGTTCTTCGGCTCCACCGCTCAGCCAGCTTCCGAACAGGGCGAGCAGCAGGGGAGTGTTTCACGTGAAACCACGCCGACCGAACATAAGAAGGACGAACCGGAACTGCTTCCCGTGCAGGGTGGATATCTGGTTGAACTGCGTTTGAGCGACGTCGGTCCCAATCTGCATCAGCCACGTACCATTTTCGATGAAGACGACCTGCGCGAGCTAGCCGAATCCATCAAGGAAGTCGGCGTACTGCAGCCAATCGTCGTACGCAAGCGTCCGCAATCGCAAATCGAAGCCGCCCGCAGGGAAGCCGCAGCCAAACCGGCCGAACCGCACAACATGTTCGACGGGCGCATGGATAGCATGTACGAGCTCATCATGGGCGAACGTCGTTGGCGCGCATCGCAGATCGCCGGCCTGAAAACGATTCCGGCCATCGTCAAAACCACCGCCGATGACGACATGCTACGTGACGCACTGCTGGAAAACCTGCATCGCGTCGCGCTGAATCCACTGGAAGAGGCGGCTGCCTACCAGCAGATGATCGACGATTTCGGCCTGACGCAGGCCCAACTGTCCAAGTCGGTGTCGAAATCCCGTCCGCAAATCGCCAACACCTTGCGATTGCTCAACCTGCCGGCCGCCGTGCAAAAGAAGGTCGCATCCGGACTGCTGTCCGCGGGCCACGCGCGTGCGCTGCTGGGACTGCCGACGGAAGCGGATATGGAACAGCTGGCCACGCGCATCATCGCCGAGGGACTGTCCGTACGCAGCACCGAGGAAATCGTGTCGATGAAGGCCGCCGAAAGCGACCAGCCCAAGAAGCCGAAGGCCAGCAAGCTCAATCCGTGGGCTGGTACCCCCGTTCAGGTTGGTCTGGAGCAGCGTTTCGGCACCAAGGTCTCCATCAAGGGATCGAAGAAGCACGGGCGAATCGAAATCGTGTTCAAATCGGAAGACGATATGAAACGCATCGTCGACCTGCTTATGCAGCAGCAGAGCTGAACGAACCGAGCCAATCGAGCTCTGCGAGCGATAATGATTTGAACGATTTGAGCCTTACTTGAGCGAATCGAGATAAGCCTGCGCGTCCAGCGCGGCGCGGCACCCCATGCCCGCCGCGCTGATGGCCTGCCGATAGACGCTATCCACGCAGTCTCCCGCGGCGAAAACGCCGGGTTCGCTGGTACGCGTGCTGGCGCCATCGACCGTGATATAACCAGCTGAATCGACGTCTACAAGCCCGTTAAGAAAAGCAGTGGCAGGAGTGTGCCCAATCGCCATGAAAACGCCGTTAGCGGGGATTGCAGAGGTCTTTTCGGTGGCGGTGTTGCGCACCTCCACCTCCTGTACGCCGTTCTCGTCGCCGCGAATCTCCTGCACCACAGCGTCAAGCATGAAATCGATTTTCGGATTGCGTTGCGCACGCTCCACCATGATGCGGGAAGCACGGAACGTGGAACGCCTATGAATAAGGGTGACGGACGAGCCGAAACGGGACAGGAAATCAGCTTCTTCGAACGCGCTGTCGCCGCCGCCGACCACCACAATCGGCTTGTTGCGGAAGAAGAAACCATCGCAGGTGGCGCAGTAGGAGACACCTTTGCCTGCGTATTCCGTCTCGCCTGGCACGCCCAGCTTACGATAGTTTGAGCCTGTTGCGATGACCAGCGCGCGTGCGTCGTACACGTCGCCGCCGTCAAGGGTGACGGTTTTGATGCCGGAATCGGCATTCGAAGCAACCGAAACAACATCGTCCCAAACGATATGCGTGCCGAACCGTTCCGCCTGCTTGCGCATATTGTCCATCAGATCCGGACCCATGATGCCATCGGGAAAGCCTGGGAAATTCTCCACTTCGGTGGTGTTGACCAACTGGCCGCCGGGCGTCAGCGCGCCGGCGACGACCAGCGGCTCGAAGCCGGCGCGGCCAAGATAGATCGCGGCAGTATAGCCAGCCGGGCCGGAACCGATAATCACCACATCACGCATATCACTCATGGTTGCTACTGTAATGCAGTTTCCACGACGGTTGCGGGCGGTTTTGCAGATGGCGTTCAAAAAAGCGTTCAAAAAAGCGTTCAAAAAAGTAAGCTATCCGTCACGTTGTTTCACGTGAAACAAAAAGAGGGTGTGCGGAACAATCCGCACACCCTCCTTGTCTGCCGATGCGTCAGAAAATCTGCACCGAATCGATGTACAGCTGGTTGCCGGGAAGGCTGTCGAACGGCACCCACAAGAGGATGTCCTGGGTCTCCACGGCCTTGTTGAACTTGATTTCGGTGGTGCCGCTGGCGTCGAACTCGAACTGGGCGACCTGTTCACCCTGGTTCGGGCTGGACTTGGCGTTCACGCGAATGTAGCCCTGGCCGCCGGAAGAACGGATCTTGATGACCATGCGATACGCCTTCTGGGGCTGGCTGAGGTGGAGGTAATAACCGTAACCCTGTTGTCCGTCCGGATTGGACAGGAACTGGCGGTTGTCGATCTCATACGGAGTCGTGTTCTCCGGCATCTTCGGTTCCGGAACCTTCCGCACCTTCTTATCCGAAGTCACCACCTTGTCGACATCCTTCTTGGCGGAATGGCTCTTCTTCGTGGTTTTCTTCGGCTTGCTGGAATCGGAGCTGCCGTTGTCGGAGCTGTCGGAGCCGTTGGAATCGTTGTTTGCATCGCTGGCGGAGCTGCTGCCATTGCCGGAATCGCCATTATCGCCGAAAGGCACGTCGTCAAGGTTCATTTCCGGCCACGGATTGTTGGAATTCGTATTGGTGATGCCGTCATCCGGCTTCTTGGTCAAACCATGAATGGCGAATCCCAATGCGACGGCCACCACAATGAACGCGACCACAATGGCCACGACCTTGGTGGTGAGCTTGCCGAACAATTTGGCATTGGCGACCTCGGCCGGACTGGAGGAAGAGGCTTTAGGGGCAAAGCTCGGCGGCACCGCAACGGGGGCTCCGTTTTCGTTCTGATATGCCGCGTCGATCGCTTCCTGCTCCGCCTTCAACGCGCGTGCGGATTCCTCGCCCGGCTCGATGACCCGTCCGTCAGGTCCGATCACCGGAATGCGACCGGTCTTCTCCAATTGCGAATCGTCCGTATGATAATCGCCCTGCGGCGACGGCGTGGAAACACGGATGGGGAAGGAGAACGGCGAATCCACATCTTCGGAGGATCCGTCGAGGTCCTCTTCGCTGAGTAGTTCGCGGCTGTTGTTCCACAGCGATTTCACGGCACCGCCGGTCGCGGCCATACCCTTGGCCAAGGCTTCCTTGCTGTCGGAGAAATCAGTGTGTGGTTCAGGCGCTTCGAACGTCATTTCCGGAATGCTTCCGGTTTCAGCCAGCGTATCGGGCAAGGCGATGGCATCCTGCTCGAGAATCTGCAGCAGGGGCACGTTCACAATCGAGCATTCCGAATCCGCGGACGGTAACGCAATATCGGGGCCGTTAAGCTTCGCCAGCGGCTCGTAGTCGCCCAGCAACGCCTCCAATTCGGCGATGGTGGCCATCGGAACGGTCGGGAAACCGTCCTTCTCCTTGAGATCCAGACCACGCTTGCAAATCACGCGGAACTCCATCGGCACGTTCGGTGAAATCGCGTCAAGATGGTAGTTTGTGGACAGCGTCGACGGCGTGCGCGTCAGCAGGGAATACAGCAGGGAAGCGACCTGGCGAATCGCAAGCTGCTCCTGGTTTTCCACGGATTGCACGCGCGAAGTATCGGCCAGCATGATGCTTACCGGCGCGTCGGCGATTTCAATGCCGTTGCGGGTCAATCGCACGGTGTCCGTGCTGATCGAGAAATGCGTGAGATTGTCTTTCTGCAACACGTGCAGGGCTTCGACGACCTCACCAAGAATGGAACGGATCGCGGTGAAGCTCAGCGGCTTGCTGGACTGCGTGAGATACTCGCTCAACGACATGCCGGCATCGAGCTGCGTGATCACCAACGCCACCTCGCCCACGTGCTGAAGCTGCAGCACCTGCGTGAAATGGGCGTCGTGGGAAATCGCCAGCATGGAGGCCGTCGCATTGACGTCCTGCAAAGCCTTGCGGTTGTTGACGATAAAAAGCTGGCAATCCCGGGCAAGCACGTGATCGCTTGCCTTCCAAACCTGCAAGCCGGTTTCCTCGCGCAATGGCGAAACCAGCACATAGCGGTTGCTGATGGTATCTCCCAGTTGAGGTTTCATGGTTTCCTTCAACTCTGTAACGATTGTTCTACCTACGCTGTTATTCTTGGTCGCCGTTTTCGGCGGTACTTTGCTCAAGTTTACCGTTGGGGCTGGCCGTTCCGCCAGACTTAGGCTTGTTGCCAAGCCCTGGTATGCGGGCGGCGAGCATGCCCACGACCGAAGTGAGCTCCTCGGCACGCAGCGCCCACAGGCACGCCAGATAGACGATGGCGATGACGATGGTGAGCAGTATCGCGGACAGAACCGCCTGACCCCAGTTCATAGTGCCGTCGTCGGGGCCGATCTGCGCTCCGACCAGCCGGTAGACGCCGTTGCGGCACAGCAGGCCAATCACGCAGGCGGCTATCGTGGCCACCAGCGCCTTCGCATAGGCGGTGATGATGCGCTTGTCGTCCACATCGCCGTCGAAACGGGAGCGGAGCATGTGCGTGAGCAGCGGATACGGCAGGATGAAGCTCACCGAAATCGCCAATCCGATGACGGTGATCCACTGCGTGGGCGGCAGAATGAACGTCGACGCGATGATGACGCCACCCTGGATGGTCATGGTGATCGCCATGAAAATAAACGGATGCTTGCCGTCTTCGAACGCGTAGAACGTGCGTTGGATGACCAGATACGAGCTGGAAAGCGGCAGGCCGATGCCCAAAGCGGCGAGCGGCGCGCTGATGAGCAGCGCCTCACGCGCGCTGATGGACGGCAGCAGTGCGAGGATGATCGGCAACGGAAGCACGATGAACGCCGCTGCGAAGAAGCACATGATGAGATTGAGATTACGCAGGGCCGAGCTCAGATCCTTGCGCGCCTCGTCGATATTGCGGTCCGCGATGGCTTTCGATATTTTCGGGAAGATCGCGGTGGCGATGGACACGGCGATCAGCGAATACGGCAGCATGTAGATGGTGTACGCATTCTGATACGAGGCGTTGCCGGCCACGTCCAACTGGCTCATATGCAGCTGTTCCGAAGCCTTGAACGGCGCGCTGGTGGCCACGCGGGTGACGATGATGTTGACGATCTGATCGACGCCGACGATGCCGAGGCTCCACGCGGCGACCGGTCCCATCGAACGCAGTCCGATGCCGTGAACGCCGAATTTCGGACGGTATTTCAGGCCGATTCTCGTCAAAGGAATGAACAGCACCAGCGCCTGGAACGCCACGCCAAGCGTCCAAGTGCCGGCGGTCAGCGCGATTTTCGTCGGCGTCCAGAAGTCCAGCGGACGTTCCGTGGCCCTGCCGAACATCGCGATGAACGCGCCGAAACCGATGCAGCTGATGATGTTCGCGCCGACCGAGCTCCACGCATACGTGACGAAATGGTCCTTCGCCGCGAGAATCTGCCCGATCACCGTATACAGGCCGTAGAAGAAGATCTGGGGCATGCACCACAAGGTGAAGGAGGTGGCGAGGGCCATGGTTTCGGCGCTGCCGTTGACATACAGTTTGGTCAACAACGGCGTGGCAACGGCCATGAGCAGCGTCACACCCAACAACAAGGTGATGGCAAGGGTGATGAGCTTGTTGAGCTTGGTTTCGGCGTCCTTCGATTTCAGCGTGCGCACGATCTGCGGTACAAGCACCGCGTTGAAGATGCCGCCGGAAACCAGTGTGTAGATGACCTGCGGAATCATCGAACCGGCCTGGTAGGCGTTGGCGGCATAGCCGGTGGTGCCCAAGGCCCAGGCAAGCAGGATGGTGCGGATTTGGCCGGTCACGCGCGAAGCGGCGGTACCGGAGGCCATGATCAGTGAGTTACGGCCAACGGAAGAACTCATTCGTCGGGATCCTTCTTACGGTTGAATTGACGCCACAGTCCCACAGCGCCCAAGAGCACGGCGAAGCCGATGATGACGAAACCGCTCTTGTCGCTGATCTGCAGCGCGCTGGTGATGTGGGTGACCTGCGTGGCTCCAAACGCTGCACCATTCCTGTCGAACAGGCTGATGGTGGCGTTGGCGGTGCCGGACGTGGACACACGGATGGTGAACGCCACCTGTGCCTCGCCGTGGGGCGGCACCTGCACGGTGTCGAATCGGGACGTGACGATCTGCATGGAATCGGTCAGCGACGAGACCTTCACCTTCACCGGGTACGGGTGGCTGTTGCTGATGGTCACCGGCATTTTCGCGGTTTCGCTGACCACATTCACGCTTTCCGTCGGCGTGATCGCCACACCGTTGATCAGCAGGGCCGCGAGCTGGTTCGCGCCTTCCGCCATCGTGCTTCTGGAAGGGCTTTCGCCGCCCAACGCGTGCAGGGCCATGATGGTGTGGGCGTTCGTCAGCTGCCTGCTCCAGGTGTTGACGTCGGATTCGTCTTTTCCGTTCGGCTTGACGAGGATCGACGTATTGAAACGTTTGATGTTGCTCGATGAGTTCGCCAGCGCGCTCAGAGTCTGCTGGACGTCGCTGCGCATGCCATCGGTAAGGCCGTCCGTTTGGGGAAGGTCGGTTGACATGCTGGCCGCATCTTCGGAGATGTCGGCATCCTTCAACGTGGCGAGATCGGTGAGGTTCAGCCACGGCGACTGCTCGATGTCGCTCATCAGCGCGTCCACAACACTGGGGTCGGAATCCTCGTTCAGACAGACCAGCAGGTTGCGTTCCGCATAAGGCTGTTCCATCTGGTAGAACGCGCTTTGCGCGACGAATCGCGCCAATCTGCCGGCCGTGGTTCCCTCGCTGTCGGCGTTGGCATCGTCACTGGTCGCCTTGCCTTGGGCCAGGCCGGAAAGCACATTCTGCGCGGAAAGCACGGTGATGTCCCCGGCATCGGTGGAGACCACCGTCTTGCCGGTACGTACGGTAGCCGCATCGTCCTCTTCGAAGTCATGCGTGGCGATGACGGTGCCGTACCCCTGCTGGCGGGCCTTCGTCAACGCTTGTAGGGTCCAATTGCCGTTGCCCTGCCACGCGTATGCGGTGATGTCCGCGTTGCTGTCACCCAATGCCGATTGATAGGTTTTCCGGGCTTTGGCTGCGGACCATTGACGGTCGTTGATACCGGCTGCGCTGTAGGCCGGAGCGTTGTTCATGGCGCTGTAGGCGGTCATGTCGAACAATGCGGGCTGGGTGATGCCGTCGACCCGCGTTGGCATCGCCATCGCCTGCAGGTAGGTCGGATCTCCTACGACCTGCAGCATGTCGTGCTTGGCGAAGGTCTGCTGCAACGATTTGAGCCGTGCGTCGTCATCCTTGCTGGGCATGGCGATTTTCGCCAGTTTCGAGGAGGAAATACCCCCTTCATCGACCAGCTGTCCAAGCAGCTTGCTGTCGGTGGTCCACCCGTTGGCGGCCAGCGGCTGGGCGGCGGTGATGTGCAGCGCCGGCGTGCTGGGCGTGTGGAGTCCCGCGCCGGTGCGCGTCACGAACGTATGCGATTGAGCAAGGGGGGTTCCGTTGGCGGAATAGCTCAGCAGCACCGGCTTCGGCCCCCAAGAGTTGATGGCCGCGAGCGATTCCTGATGGGCGTCCGCGTCGATGCTCACGTTGGCGCTGGCTCCCGGCTGCAACGCGGGCACATCGGCCTGTCCCACGGATTGCGGGGTGGGGATTCGCCCGTTGCCTTCAGACCAATCCTGGATGTCGTTGCGCGAAACGAACGTGTAGAAGGCGTTCATGGCCAGCGTCAGCGTTCCCGCGGGAATCTCCTGTCCGGTCGTGTTGGTCACCGTGGCGTTCAGATGGTATCCGGAGGTGTCCGTCAATACGGCCGTGGAAGAGTTGATGGACAACATACCGTCCGTCGACTCCGCCGATGTGGTCGATTCCATGGCCCTTGCCGATGGCGTGGGTGCGTATAACAACATCAACGCCATGGTCAATACCATGGCGAGGATGGATGATAACGCGCGAAGGCCACGCGAAACGTGCCGTTGTGCGGATTGATTCACTATTACGCCTGTCTGTTGAGTTTCCTTGCGTACAACCATGCTATCTTCCGTTCGTTCGGATAGCTCAGCACATCGTCCAAATCAGCAAAATCCACCCAAATAGCGTCTTCGGCCTCATGGTCGGGATCGCCTTCGACGGTCAGCTCGCCGCCGATCTGCCGCAACGCGAAGTGGTGCACCAGCTTGTGCACGCGTTGGCTGGTACCGGTGAACCAATAGTCGATGGTGGCGATGGAATCGACCACCTCGCCCAGAATGCCGGTTTCCTCATGCACTTCGCGCACGGCCGTCTGCTGCGGCGTTTCGCCTTTTTCGATATGTCCCTTCGGCAGGCACCATTCCAAATGCCCGCTGCGTGAATGACGTGCGATGATCGCCACGCGACCCTTGTCGTCGAACACCAGCCCGCCCGCCGAATACTCGCGCACCACCGGCAGCTCCTGCGCGTCAAGCGATGCGAACGTGGTCGGACCATCCGCGGTGCGCCGGCGCGGCATCATCGCCGGCGTAGGCGCGCTCGGCGTGATAATCGTGCGCTGCTGCAATTGCTGTAGTTGTTGCAGCTGCTGCAGCGAAACCGACTGCGATGTGTACAGCAGTTCGTCCGGTTCCAGCGGATTTTGGGCATGGTCGTCCGCAGCATGGGCAAGCATGCGTGCAAGGTCTGCGGGCGTAATCATGATTCCAACCATACTCAATTCTGTGTGCAGGTGGGGTAACGGTATGCTGGTAAACGGAAAACTTGTGGTGTTGAAAGGTATGGCGTGAACTTCGAAGTGTGGCCAGAGGCCATTGAATTAGGACGTATGTTTGCTGCGGAAGGCTACGAACTGGCACTGGTCGGGGGTCCTGTCCGCGACCTGCTGCTGCATCGCAAATCGCATGATTTGGATTTCTGCACATCGGCGCGTCCCGAGCAGTTTGAGCATATTCTGCGCCGTTTTGGGCATGATGGCTTCTGGGATATGGGCCGCAAATTCGGCACGCTCGGCGCGATGCGCAGGCGTGAGGACGGCACCGAGGTGAAAGTGGAGGTGACCACCTACCGTTCCGACACGTACGACCCCGACTCGCGCAAGCCGGAAGTCAATTACGGCGACACGCTGGAAGGCGATCTTTCCCGCCGCGATTTCACCGTCAACGCGATGGCGTTGCGTGTTCCGGAACTCGAATTCGTCGATCCGTTCGGCGGTGCGAACGATTTGGCCAAAGGCGTGCTGCGTACCCCCGTCGATCCGCGGCAGTCGTTCGACGACGATCCGTTGCGCATGATGCGCGCCGTGCGTTTCGTGGCGCAGCTCGGCTTCCGCATCGAGCCGGAAACCGCCGAAGCGCTGTCCGACATGGTCGATCGCATCGAAATCGTCTCCGCCGAACGTGTGCGCGACGAACTGGTCAAGCTGCTGCTGTCCGATCGCCCGCGCGCCGGCATCGAAGCGTTGGTCGATTCCGGTCTTGCCGACATCGTGCTGCCGGAAATTCCCGCGCTGCAGCTGGAAATCGACGAGCACCATCGCCATAAGGACGTGTTTGAACACACCATGATCGTCATCGAACGCGCCGTCGCCCTCGAAACCGGTTCCGACGGTCCGGTGCCGGCCCCGGACCTGACGCTGCGTCTGGCGGCTCTGCTGCACGACATCGGCAAGCCGAAGACCCGTCGTTTCGAAGCGGGCGGCAAGGTGAGCTTCCACCGTCATGACGCCGTCGGCGCGAAGATGACGCGCAAGCGTTTGAAGGCACTGCATTTCGACCACCACATGGTCGAGGACGTCAGCGAGCTGGTCAACCTGCATCTGCGCTTCCACGGCTACGTGGAGGAGCCGTGGACGGATTCCGCGGTCCGCCGTTACGTCAAGGACGCTGGCCCGCTGTACGAGCGTCTGAACCGCCTTACGCGCGCCGACACGACCACACAGAACAAGCGCAAGGCCATGATGTTCTCGGCGGCCATGGACGAGATGGAACAGCGTGTACGCGACCTGAAAGAAAAGGAAGACTTCGACGCGATCCGTCCTGACCTCAACGGCGACGAGATCATGCAGCTGCTAAGCATCGAACCAGGCCCGATGGTCGGCAAGGCGTACAAGCACATGCTGGAATACCGCCTCGATAACGGTCCGGTGGAGCGTGACGTGGCCGTTGCCGAGCTGGAACGCTGGTACAAGGAGCAGGGCGAATAGCGATTGACATGCGGTGGTTTCGCCGCATGCATGGAACAGTGTGCTTGGAACAGCTCGAATACGAAAACCCGCGTTCCCGATTGGGGGAGCGCGGGTTTTTCATATTGCCTATATCGATTTCGATTGGCGGTCAGCTTTGCGGATTCACCGCATCATGCTCGGGCGCCTTGGGCAGGTCGGTCATCTTGTCCACCGCGACGCAGCCCTGGATGCCGGTGATCGCCTTGCCTGCGGCGGGAACCTTCTTCGTATCCTGCAGATTGTCGAACGTGGCGCCCACGATGACGTCGATCAGCTGGTCCTGACGGTCGTCCATAACCAGCATGGCATCGGTGAAATTGCTTGCCACGGTGTACGCCTGATTCACGCCGTTCTTGCCGAAGACGATCATCGTGCGATCCACCTTCTTGGTGTAGTTGCCCGGCGTCTGGGGGTTGAACTCGCGGTTCTGCAACGCGTCGCTCACCGCCTTGGCGAAGCCGGAGAACTTCGTGCCGTTGAGCACACGCAGCGTGATGTTGCGATTCTCCACATACTTGGCCTTGTTGCCGTCGGCTTCCTTGATGGGGCACGGTGCCTGCTGGCCGTAGTTCGGCTGTACGGCGGCCGACTTGACGTTGCCCAGGCCTCCGACATGGAAAAAGAACAGCAGGGACACCACCATGGCGACCACCATGACGGCTCCGACGATGCTGAACACCGTCTTCTGACGGCGGCGAATGTACTCTTTGCGCGCGGCGCGCTCGTCGTTAGCCTGGGTCATTTACGAATTCCTTTTGAACAAACCAATTGCCATCAACTTTACTGTCATGCGGTGATATGTGTCATGCGGTGATATGCACAATCGGTCGGGCTGGGGCGTTCGTGGCGATGATGCGATCGACGCAACGGCTGTCCTGCCATGCCCGCTGCACGGCGTCCGCCGCATCCTCCGTCGGCACGAACGCGATGACGGACGGGCCGGAACCGGAGACGAACGCCTGGCTGGCTCCCGCACGCAAGGCTTCCTCGATCGCCTGTCCGCTACGCGGATGCAGGGAGACCGCCGCCTTCTGCAGGTGGTTCTCATCGCCATCGCCGGCACCGATCTGATCGAATGTGGCATACACTTCCGGCGTGCGCAGTTCCGCACGGTATGCGCCGACCAGCAGATGGCCGGTAAACCCACGTTCCGTAAGATCGCGTACGATATCGCCATCGTCATCAAGCTGTTCGATGCGTTCGCCGAAACCGGTGCCGCGCGCGTAACCGCCGGTCAGACAGAACGGCATGTCCGCGCCCAGCGTGGCCGCGACTTCCTGCAGGCGTTCGATCGGCCAATCGAGATCCCACAGCGTGTTCAATGCCAGAATCGTCGCCGCCGCATCGGCGGAACCGCCGGCCATGCCCGCGCCGACGGGGATGCGCTTATCGATGTTCAACGCCACGTCCGGCTCATGGCCGCTCGCTTCGGCCATGGCGAACAATGCCAGCACGGCGTGGTTGCGGCGCATATCGCTGCCGGAAGAGGCCAGGTCGCCCAGATACGCGCCCTCGAGATTCAGCGAGAAGCCGCTTCCCGGCGCTTTGCGCGTGGCGGTGACGGTGTCGTATACGCCGACCGCGCAATAGATGGTGTCGAGTTCATGACGGCCGCCCCATTCGGCATGCGACGGGCCCACATGCAGGGTCAGATTCGTTTTCGCCGGGCAGTCCACGCTCACGGCGTTGATGGTGGCCGTTCCGATGGCGGGCGAATCAATGGTGCTCATGACGCGAACACCTCATCCAACGCGCGTGCCAACGCCACGAATTCGTCGATGGTGAGCGTCTCGCCACGACGGGTCGGGTCGATGCCGGCCTTCTCGAACGCTTCGGACGGCACGATTTTCTTCAATGCGGCGTGCAGGGTCTTGCGGCGCTGCCCGAAAGCCGCGTCGATCAAACGGAACACGGTTTCGCGATCCACCACGGAACCGTCCGCATTGTCCGCGGCGGGGGTGTGACCGCCCGGGTAGCGCTTGAACAGCACCAGCGCGGAATCGACGTTCGGGGCCGGCCAGAACACGTTGCGGCCGATGACGCCCACGCGTTCCGCGGTGCCGTACCATGCGAGCTTCACGCTCGGCGTGCCGTAGATCTTCGAACCGGGCTTCTCGCTCAAACGGTCCGCCACTTCCTTCTGCACCATCACCAGGAAGGTGCCCAGATTGTCGAAACGTTCCAACAGGGTGAGCAGAATCGGCGTGGCCACGTTGTACGGCAGATTGGCCACCAGCGTGAAGGAATCGTCATCCTTGAAATCGGGCAGATTCTCCGGATTGACGGTGAGTGCGTCGCGGTTGACCACACGGAAGCGGTCCACGGCGTCCGGCATGAATTCGGCGATGGTTTTCGGCAGGCGTTCGGCGACCGGCGGGTCGATTTCCACAGCCGTCATCGTGGCGCCGGTTTCCAGAATCGCCAGCGTCAGCGAACCCAGTCCGGGACCGACTTCCAGCACATGGTCGTCGGCGGTCACGCCGGCCTCGCGCACGATGCGACGCACGGTTCCCGGATCAATCACGAAATTCTGCCCGAATTTCTTCGTCGGGCTGATACCCGCGTCGGCGGCGATGCGTCGGATGTCGGCCGCCCCCAGCAAATGGCCCTGCGTATGCTCGTTCACGTTTTCCGTCATTCCCTCTTCTGTCATTCCCTCATTATCCGTTCATGCCGGTACGAAAATCGTTGGCGATTAGCCGGATCAGTACCATCCGGTCTGTTCGGAGTGCTGCCACGCCGCGGACGGGCTGCCGTACCGCTGTGCGATGTAGCTCAGACCCCAGTCGATCTGCACGGCGGCATCGTCCTTCCAATTCGCGCCGAACGTGGCCATTTTGCTGCCCGGCAACGCTTGTGGAATACCGTATGCGCCCGAATACACGTTTTCCGCGCTCCAGCTCCATCCGGATTCGCGATTCCAGAGTTTGACCAGATCCGTCCAGTTCTGGCCGGTCCAGCCGCGCTGCGCCGCCGCGCCGGAAGCGTAGGCCTGTGCCTGTGCCGCGGAAGGATGGTACAAGCGGCAGCCTGCGGAAGGATTGCTCGGCTGCGGCGTGGGCTGCGGTTTAGGCTGGGGTGCGGGAGTCGGCTGCGGTGCAGGGGTTGGTGTGGGGGTCGGTGCCGGATCGTCCTTCTTGGTGTTGTTGGAATTGTTATTCGAGTTGTTGTTCGAATTGTTCTTATCCGAGGAATCCGACTTGTTCGAATCGGTTTTGTCGGAATCGGACTTGTTCGAATCGGACTTATTGTCGTTTTTATTCGAGTCGTTCTTACCCGAATCGTTCTTGCCGTCGTCCGTCTTGCCGGAATCGCCGTTATCGCCGTTGCCGTTGCCGTTGCCGCTGTTGTCGGATTTGTCGGACTTGTCGGTATCGTCCGTAGTTTTTTCCGGTCCGACCGCAATGACTTTGTCGATGGCGATTTTCGTGGTCTTCTCTTCGGTCAGCGTCTCGCTTTCCTTCACGCCATCCACGTAGGTGACGGCGTACGTCTGCTGGATTTCGCCGTTTTCGCCTTCCTGCCGTACCGTGACTTCGCCCGGCTGCAGGTTCGGGTCGATGATGGTCTGCGTGCCGAACGGCACTTCCTTCGTGCGGGTCTCCTCACCATGCGTCACGCGGCGGACGCGCAGAATGGTCGTCTTGCCGTCCTTTTCGACACTGACGCGATCCTCCTTGCCCAACGTGATGCCTTTGGCGTCAAGAATGGAGGCAGCGGGCAGCTTGCCGTTCGGCGCCACCGAGCTTTTGCCGTCCGCGATGACGGTGACGGGCCCCTTCTGGTTGATGATGAGACCGCCGGTGAGCTTGTTGTAGACGTTGCTGATATTGACGGTGATTTTCGCCGCTTCGGTTTCGTTTTGGTTGAAGAAGTCCAGCAACTGCTCGGCGCTGGACGCGACCGTCCAGAACGGCACTTCCTGGCCGTCGATGGTGATGGTGGTCTGGTATGCGCTCTGCACGTTCACCACATCATGGTTCTTCAGCATGCTGGTCGGGCTGGTCGATTCCACCAGGTCGTGCGTTTTGACTTTCACGCCCTGCTCCTGCAGCAGACGGTCCACGCTCATCGCATATGTGGTCACCGTGGTGGTCTCCCCATTGACGGTCAACGCCACGGATTTGCGCGCGCCCACACCAAACGCCAACGCCGAAGTCAAAGTCAATGAGGCCACGCATGCCATGACGCGGACACGACGAAGCGTCACGAATCTCCGAGGGGTCCACCTTCTCGTCATTTATCCTCTTTTCAACGCTGCCTACAACGCCGTTATTGTAACGGCTCAGCTGGAACGGTCGCCGTGCTTTCCGATGGTTTTATCCATACCGCCACATTTTTGAAAGCAGGTGCGAAAAGCGAAAAATAAAAAGGGGGCAGGAGAGAAGGGGATGTCCTGCCCCCGGTCGGACGAGACAGGTTGGGGGACGTCTCGTCCGCTTTGCCAGAAGTCTCAAGTTGGGGGAAGACTTCTGGAGCACTTACCCATGGTAAGAGGTCCAAGCCCGTCATACGGGTTCGAGCCTCCTGTCGGGATCGAACCGACGACCTGCCGCTTACAAGGCGGCCGCTCTGGCCATCTGAGCTAAGGAGGCATGTCCTCTTTTGCTATGAAAACAACAGAGGAACGATGAATAGCATAACCAGCGCTTCCACCGCAGTCAACTTAGTATTGCGGGTTGAGACACGCCGGCTGCCCGTAAGGGGTTATTCGCCCGTGGTGACGGAAATCGGTCCCTTCTTGGCTCCGATGGACGGCATCTTGCCGGCAACGCCGACTTCGCTGTCCTTCAGGCCGATCGATTCCAACAGACCGTCCTTAACCGTCGTCTGGGCGGTGGTCAGCTGGTCCATATCCCAATACTTGCCGTTGATGATCACGGTCGGCGTGGTCATGCTGCCCTTGTAGCTGCCGGACTGATGCCACAGTTCGGAACGCTTCGGCGTGTAAGTGTCGATCGCATCAAGCCATTCCTGATAATCGCGGCCAAACGCCTTGTCCGCAACATCCTTGGAAACACCCGCGGCGATCATCTGCTCCTTGATCTTGGCGTCGCTCACCGACTTGTATGCGGAGCCTTCCTCCGGCTGGAAATCCTCGGCGTAGACCTTCTCCAGGAAGGAGATCAGATGGTTCGGGTCGCTGTCATGCTCGGCCAGGTAGATGGCCGCGTTCGCCGCGCGACTGGAATACTCGTCGGTGGACCAACGGTCCATGAACGCCATGAAATGCAGGTCCAGATTGATCTGGCCGGCATCGACCATCTTCTGCAGGTCGGCGTCCAACTGGCGGTGCAGGTTGCCGCAGCCCGGGCACAGGAAATCCATGTAGAGCTCGACGGTCGGCGCGCCCTCCACAGCCTTGCCGTAGCCGTTCTTGGAAATCAGCAGGCCGCCCTTCTTATCGACGAGCTTCGGAGTGTTCTTCACTTTCTGCAACGCCGTGTACGCTTCCTGCACGGTTTCGGTGGAAGCCTTCGTTTCGGCCTTCTTATGCATGTTGTGGTACACGGTGAACGCGCCGATCGCCACCAGAATCACCAGCACCGCCACCACGATGCCGCCGATGATCGTCTGCTGCTTGCGTTCCTTCTCCATCTGCTCGGCGCGCGCCTTCATCGCCGCGGCCTCAGCGGCCCTACGCTCGGCGCGGCTGGTACGCTTCTGCGCATCCTTGCTGTTCTGGGCCATCGATATTCCTTTCGACCTCACGTTGTTATGCTGGGCACCATACTAGCGATGCCTTGCTATCGATTCGCCGGGAATTCCGTATTGCCTTGCGATTGCGTCGGCAGCTCGCTCAAGTGGCGCAGATACGGCTGTTTACGCAGTGCGCCGCCGCCCAATCGCAGTACGATCGCGCCCGGAGCGGCCACGGCCACAAGCCAGCCGATCGCGCAGAACGCAGCCTGCGCCAGCCCGCTTTCGGAAAGCGGACCGCCAAGCAGCGTCGGCATCGGAATCGTCAATCCAAATATCCACGTATCCATCACGGCATACGGAAGCTGCAGCACGACCGTGGTGAGCGACAAACCCAGCGCGGCCACGGCCAACATGATCAGCGTCCGCACGATGGCGACGCCGAAGCCCTTCACGATGTGCCAGGGCAGTCCCGCCAATCGCAGCAGCCAGTCGGAACTTTTCTTCTCGCCGCCACGTTTGCCTTCGCGCTCGAGCTGCGCCTCCGTGTTGAATCCGATGGTGGCCAGCGCACAGGCGAACAGCAACGCGGCTGCCATCGCCGTCCACAGTGAGAACAGTCCGCAGACGGCCACGGGAATCGCCATCAGCGCGCAGGGGAGCATGCCCCGGCCCAACATCGCGCCACACTTCACATCGGCGGGATTGGGTGCTTCCGCAACGTTCGGCCCATCCATACCGGATACCGGCGGGAATGACATTGCGGGCGATTGCTGCGCCGCGGCCACCGTGGCCTGCGGTATGACGGACGGTGGCTGCCGCATGGCGATGCGTTGCAACGCGGGTTTGATGGTCGGGTCGACTTGCGTCGGCGCTTCCGCTGGATTCCATGCGTTCTGGGCCGGCAGCATTTGTGTTGACGGCATGGATTGCGGCATTACCTGCGTGCCTGTCGGCATCGCCCGCGTGCCTTGCGATTGCGGCATCGCCCGCGTGCTGCCCACGTTGGGAAGTGCGTCGGAAAGCACGCTGGTCTCGGCATCGTCAACAGGTGCGATCACCTGCGTTGCGCTCGCGTCGGATTGGCTGGTCACTTGTTTCCCGATTACTTGAGTTGCGCTCACATCGGGCTGCCCGATCGCCTGCGTTGCTTCGCTGAGCCTTGGCATCGTGCGCGTGCCGATGGCGTTTTCGCCGGTTATGTCGTCCTGCGATTGCCACAACGTGCGCGGATTGTCGGGCGATTCAACAAAAGGGGGCATCGCCTCCGTATCGCCATCCGCTGCGCCACCATTGTCGGCCGCAACCCACGCCTGCGGATTCAACGCATCCACGGCGATCGCCTGCAGCAAATCGTCCGGCGTGCACCGCTTCGTCCGATCCGGATTGAGCGCCGAACGGAACGCGGCCATCGTGCCCGCGGGAAGTCCCGCAAGATTGGCGCTGCCGGCCGCGGCGCGTTCCAACACGGTCATCATCGGCTTCGTGCCGAACACCGGCTCACCCGTAGCGGCGAACGCCAATACGCTCGCCACCGACCACCAATCGGTCATTTCATCCGATTCCGCGCCATCAATGATTTCCGGCGCGATGAACCCCGGCGTGCCCATCACCAGACCGGTACGCGTCACATGGCTTTCGCCTTCGCCCATAGCGATGCCGAAATCCACCAATACCGGGCCGGTGCTCGACACCATCACATTCGTCGGCTTGATATCGCGGTGCACGATGCCGGCCGCATGCACGGCACGCACCGCCTCAATCAGCTTGCGTGCCAGCCGTTCCAAATCGTCGCCCACATATCGGCCATTGACGCGCACATCCTCACGCAGATTCTTGCCTTCGATCAACTCGGTCACAATAAAAGCCAACGCGTCGTCAAGTTCCATATCCACAATGCCGCACACGCCCGGATGCCGCACCTTCTGCAACGCCATCGCCTCCCTGCGCAGGCGCTCGCGTGCGGTCAACTCGTCGCGCTGCTGCTGCGGGGAATCGTCGTCGGAGAGGGAATCGCGCAAAATCTTCATCGCATATTGATGGCCGCCATCGTCCCGCACACGCCATACCGAGCCCATGGCACCCGAACCAAGCCGGGAAATCAACGTGTAGCCGCCAACCAGGCTGCCTGCTTCCAGATTCAATGCGCTTAAGTCGCTCATACTTCCATCGTACTTGGCGTGCAGATTATGCACGCGAATTGACAGGCTGGGGAAAACGCCATGTGCCGCACGTTGAAGTCTGATGAAATCGAATCATCGACATGAAGAAGTGTCTTCACTTGCCGCACGCATCTGCAGCCACTTCACCGAAACCATGAGATGCGGGGCAGTGTTGAATGGTTTCGCGGTTCCGATAAAGGCATCGGAGCCTACGTGTCGTTTGGTTATGAGAATCAAGGAGGAGGCAGACCATGCTGCAAATCAACATGGCTGACGTTATGAACGTCATCGGCTCATTGACGCCGTACCTTATTGCGATTGGCGTGCTGTTCGCGCTCGCGCTGATTATCACTTTTGCCGTCAACAAGAAGACGGTCAAGGAAGTGGCGACCCGTAAGATCGTCCATTCCGAATCCTGGCTGGTGGCGCTTGTCGGCATCGTCGTGGCCGTGTCCATGATGCTGACCGGCCCGCTTTCCACGCTGCTCAACAACGCGACCACCACCAAGTACATGCTGTCCGACACCACCGTTTCCAAAGCCAACGAGCTGGCCAAGGAAGTGCAGTCGGAAGCCATCACCATGCTGAAGAACGACGATTCCAACCTGCCGCTGTCCAACAAGAAGGTCAACGTGTTCGGTTGGGGCTCCACCAACCCGGTTTACGGCGGCACCGGCTCCGGCTCCATGTCCGACCAGTACGAGACCGTTTCCATGCTTGACGGCATGAAGCAGGCCGGCATCGAAACCAATTCCGAGCTGACCAAGCTGTACACCGACTACCGCAAGGACCGCCCGATGGTGGCTATGTGGTCGCAGGATTGGACCCTGCCTGAGGTTCCGGGCCAAGCAGTATTCCGACAAGCTGATCTCCGACGCCAAGGACTTCTCCGACGAAGCCGTCATCACCATCACCCGCGTCGGCGGCGAAGGCGCTGACCTGCCGACGAACATGAAGGCGAAGGGCATCACCTACAACAACAATTCCAAGGACTACGAAGATTTCAAGGATGGCGAGCACTTCCTGCAGCTGTCCCAGACCGAGCGCGACATGATCGACCTGGTCACCAAGAACTTCAAGAAGGTGACGCTCGTCTACAACGGCGCCAACGCGTTCCAGTTCGACTTCCTGTCCCAGTATCCGCAGATCAAGTCCGTGCTGTGGTGCCCGCCGGCCGGCCAGACCGGCTTCTCCGCACTGGGTGAGGTGCTCGCCGGCGATGTGAATCCGTCCGGCAAGACCTCCGACACGTTCGTGAAGGACCTGACCAAGACCGCTGTGTTCAACAACACCGATGGCACTGCCGCCGGCAACGCTTCGTCCGTCGGCACGAACGGCAAGTTCACTTACGACAATGCGGATGATCTCGCTGCTTCCTACATGGGCTTCAGTGGCGACAAGGTCACGGTGACCCCGACGTTCGTCAACTACGTCGAAGGCATCTACGTTGGCTACAAGTTCTATGAGACCGCCGCTGACGAAGGTCTGATCAACTACGACGACACCGTCATGTTCCCGTTCGGCTACGGCCTGTCCTACACGACGTTCAAGCAGGAGATGGGCAAGGTCTCCTACAAGAACGGCAAGATCTCGTTCGATGTGACCGTCACCAACACCGGCGATAAGGCCGGCAAGGACGTGGTCGAGGTCTACTACAACCCGCCGTACACCGATGGCGGCATCGAGAAGGCCTCCAAGAACCTGGCCGGCTTCGAGAAGACCAAGGAACTGCAGCCGGGCGAGTCCCAGAAGGTCACCGTCAAGTTCGATGACGACGACATGGCGTCCTACGACTACAAGGGCGCGAAGGCGTACGTGCTGGAGAAGGGCGATTATGACATCTCCATCCAGTCCGATTCGCACCACATGATCGATCACAAGGCGATCACCGTGAAGGACACCGTCACCTACGATTCCGATTCGAACACCCACAATGGCGACAAGACCGTGGCCACGAACCAGTTCGATGATGTGGCGGGCGATGTGACGTACCTGTCCCGCGCCGACCACTTCGCGAACTACAAGGAGGCCACCGCCGCCCCGACCAACTTCAAGATGTCCGACAAGGCCAAGGAAACCTTCTACAACAACTCGAACTACGATCCGAAGAAGTTCGACAAGGATTCCGACAAGATGCCGACCACCGGTGCCAAGAACGGTCTGAAGCTGTCCGATATGTACGGCAAGGACTATGACGACGCCGATTGGGACAAGCTGCTCGACCAGCTCACCTTCGACGATATGGACAACCTCATCGCCAATGGTGGCTATGGCACCCCAGGCTGTGAAGTCCGTCGGCAAGATCCAGCTGACCGATGCGGACGGCCCGGCATCGCTGAATAACAACTTCACCGGCGTTGGCTCCATCGGCTTCCCGGCTTCCACGGCATTCGCCTGCACTTGGAACAAGGATCTCGCCAAGCAGTTCGGTGAGATGATCGGCGACATGGCCCACGACATGCACGTGGCTGGCTGGTACGCACCGGCCATGAACATCCACCGCAACGCGTTCTCCGGCCGTACCTTCGAGTACTTCTCCGAGGATTCGCTGCTCTCCGGCGTGATGGCATCCAGCGAGATCTCCGGTGCCAAGTCCAAGGGCGTGTACTCCTTCATGAAGCACTTCGCTCTGAATGACCAGGAGACCAAGCGTACGGAAATGCTGTGCACGTGGACGAACGAGCAGGCCATGCGTGAGATCTATCTGAAGCCGTTCGAGATGAGCGTGAAGGAAGGCGGCGCCCAGGCCGTGATGAGCTCCTTCAACTACATCGGCAACACCTATGCCGGCGCCGACAGCGCGCTGCTGCAGACCGTGCTGCGCGGCGAGTGGGGCTTCAAGGGCTTCGTCCTGACCGACTACTTCGGCGGCTACGGCTACCAGAACGCCGATCAGGAAGTGCGTGCGGGCAACGACTCGATGCTCGCCACCACGAAGATCACCAACCACATCACCGATAAGTCCGCCACTTCCGTGAAGGCGATGCGTCAGGCCGCGCACAACATTCTGTACACCGCCGCCAACAGCTGGCAGTACGCGAATGGCGAGCCGAAGGTCGCCACCCCGATCTGGAAGACCGCCATGTACGTGGCTTGGGGCGTGACCGCGGTGCTCGTGATCGGCCTGGAGATTGTGGCCATCAAGCGGTACCTGAACCGCAAGAAGGCTGTCGCCACGGGCGAGTCGGCTGCAGAACCGGTTGCCGCCGGCCCGGCCAATGCCGAGTGAGCTGCCTGATCAGCGATAACTGAAGTAATAACTGAAAACAGTCGGCTACAGGCAGCATTAGCAATGGTCAGCGATTCGAATGACCAAAGCTGAATATCCAGTAGCCGAACAACAAAGCCGGGAGCCTCCGCTAACCACGGAGCTTCCGGCTTTTGTTATGCGAGAACCGTGGTTGGACCGCAAAATGCGGATGTGGTTGACCATGTTGATGGTCGACACGCCGACAGCTATTAATTTTGCGTTCACCTGGTTGTGGTTTTCGGGGTCTATTCTGATGGTATCGGCGCTTTCCGGACGCATTTTCCCGGTTTTCGACACGCCGATGGAACGTTGGATTTCCAACGGTTCCGTGCTTCATTGCGCCCTGCGGGTTGCGCGATTGCGGGTTCTCGTGTAAGTTTATCTCTTGCTGCTCAGCACGGCGGCCTCGCTCCTGGAGATTGGGGCGGCTTGCTGGTGCGGTGGTGGTTTGAGAACTCAAGAGCGTATTTGTACTACTTCTTTATAGTCAATGATTGCCAGTTCATCGTCCGCTCTTTGCGAGTGGCCGGGAGGCCTTGAAGGACGGTGAGGTTTTTGTGCGATGCGCCTTTCCTTATAAGGCGATCGTCAATTTTCTTATTTCGAGAGTCATCGTGTCGATGTCTCTTCATGAAAAGGTTTTTTTGTGGAGGGTTCGATTCTGGCTCAGGATGA
>ENA-OQIP01000047-OQIP01000047.1-human-gut-metagenome-genome-assembly--contig:-NODE-47-length-26232-cov-4.624325_pt1 | contig 26232 bp, 20 predicted proteins | sample MGYA00242585_ERZ504750 | MGnify/ENA primary metagenome ERZ504750 (study PRJEB26092, sample SAMD00036441) | human gut metagenome | host: Homo sapiens | study: EMG produced TPA metagenomics assembly of...
AATTAAATTTCTTTAGAACATTATTTATCGTTGCATGCATATGTGAAATCTTAGAAATAAGAAAAAACCAAAAAGGCTGTTTCCTGGATAAAAAGTACTAAGTTTATATATTGCTTATCAAGTTATTGTATGTATAGTATGTGGTTATCTGAGTTCAATTAGTAATATGTATACGGAAACAATATGCTTCTATTTGATACCAGCTCTTTTGGGAAGTGTGTTTACAACGGAAGGGGGGACTTATTTTTGTTGTTTTAGGAATTATAATGTATTTAGCTTATGACAACAAGAAAAAGACTTATTCTGTCGTATATGATATTTGTTGTTGTGTATATGTTTTTTATGTCCACTAATATTGTTCCCATTATTTTATGGAAAATCAAGGAATTAATTCCGATAATAGGAACAGGGCTTTCCCATGGTATGGAATATCTATTGTCTATAATAGGTGGAATTTCTCCTATGGATGTAGGAGGGAATATATTTACAATTCAGTATCAGTGGATTATGGTTCTTGCTCTTCCGCTAATACTATCATACAATCATCAACGAGGAAAAAAGTGTAAATATCTCTTTTATATTTTCTATCCCATACATATAATATTGCTTTGGCTGTTATCGAATTTTGTTTTTGTTTAAAACAGTGGAACAAGGAACATATTTATTACATTGAAACATCCAAACCAAAAATGGAGTGATGAATGTGCCTTTAAGCTTTAAGTACAATTCGATATATTCAAATCTGATTTAACAGCATACTATCTACAATTAAATACACTATCCCAGTAGCTCGCACAAAATTCATGTTTTGTGCGGGCTTTTTTGTATCCGAAAATTTTTTCAAATCTTTTCAAATTCCTGCAACAAATCACACCTTTCCGTACCGATATGGTGCAGTTCTGCCCACAAGAATGGGAATAGTTGAGATACTAACAAAGCTTTCCAATACCATCTGTTTGCTTCTGTAACATTGTGAAAAATACGCATATTGGATAAGCCTATGTGCGTATGTTGAGAATAGATAGTTGATTAAGGGAGCTGATACATTGACTAAAAAAAAACCTGCACAATATATTGTAGAACGAGAATTTTTATGTAAATTTTCTGTAGAAGAATTACTTATCCGTATCGTGAAATCTCATATTAAAAACGCATATCAAGAGGGGAAAACCTTTGAAAATCATGGAAAGAAGCCGTACTTTATTGTATGATATTATTATAGGTACGGCAGTTGAATAGGTGGAAAAATGATTTATCAAAAAGGTTCAAGCTTATTTAACGTAGCTATTTATATCAGATTATCACGAGAGGACGGAGATAAGGAAGAAAGCGATAGTGTAGGAAATCAGAGAAAACTTTTAACAGAATATGTGAATAAGCATGATGACTTTATCTTATATGATGTTTATATTGATGACGGTTTTACGGGAACGAATTTCGATAGACCAGACTTTCATAGAATGATTGCTGACATTGAAGATAACAAGGTAAATTGTGTTGTTGTAAAAGACCTTTCCCGTTTTGGACGAGATTACATTGATACGGGGCGATATTTGGAAAGAATATTTCCAGAGCTTAATGTTCGTTTTATTTCTGTAACAGATAATATTGATAGTATGAAGCAGGCATACGATATGTTACTTCCTATTAAAAATATATTTAACGAACAGTATGCCAGAGATATTTCTAATAAAGTTCAAGCGACTGTAAAATCAAAGCAGAAAGCAGGAGAATTTATCGGAGCATTTACAAGCTATGGCTATAAGAAATCTCCTGCAAATAAGAATAAACTTGTGATTGATGAATATGCGTCCGAAGTTGTAAAACGAGTATTTACTATGTATGCACAAGGAATAGGAAAACAAAGCATTGCAAAAATACTAAATGCAGAGGGTATCCTTTGTCCGTCGGAATATAAAAAGCTCAACGGTGAAAATTATAAAAATTGCAACCGTTTGGAGAAAACTTCCTATTGGACGTATTCAACAGTAAATATCATGTTGAAAAAATGAAATGTATATCGGCAACATGATACAAGGGAAGAAACATCAGCGTATGAGAAGCAAACAGCGACCAGTTGAGAAAGAAAACTGGATAAGAGTTGAAAATACGCATGAACCGATTATAGACCGTCAACTGTGGGATAAGGTACAAAAACTGCTGACAAAGAAGCATAGGGATATTGACTTGGAAACAAATAAAAATATCTTTGCAGGCTTTATAAAGTGTGGCGATTGTGGTCGGGCAATGATGAAAAATTTCTGGCGACGTGCAGACGGAAGCAGGTCTTATTCATTCTATTGTGGAACTTACAAAAGAAGTGGAAAGGACTATTGCACTCCGCATACTCTCCCATTTCAAGTATTGAATGATATTGTGCTGGGCGATTTAAAGCAGATTATCCGCAATGTAGAGAATTTGCAGGAGCTTGTAAAATCACAATCTTTCACAGCAACAAAAATCAGAAAATCAACTGACATAGAACTGACAAAGTTAAAAACAGAACTTGAAAGAGTAAAGAAACTGAAAAAGTCAATTTATGAAGATTACAAAGACGAACTGATTTCTAAAGAAGAATTTCTTTCTTATCGAGAGGACTATCAACAAAAAGAAACGCTTTACTCCAAACAGATTGAAACGCTGGAAGAAAAGAAAAAGGAAAGTGTAACAGAAGATGTTTTTGAAACACCGTGGTTAAGGCGGTTGTTGGAACTGAAAGACATTGAAGAATTAGACAGAGATATTATTGTGGAAATGATAGACCAGATAACAGTTTATGAAAACCGCAAACTTAAAATCTCATACAACTTCGGAAATGAACTGGAACATTTATTTTCAAGCGTTTACTGTGAGGACTTGGAGAAAAAGGCTATCTAATCTCAATACATTTCTAACTCCCCATATATACTGGGGAATACATATCACAATTTGCGTAAACTACAACCAGCACATGGTGGAAGTGATCCCGGTAAGATTTCCACCTCCGGCGTCATGGAAAAGGATGTCAACCTCAGTATTGCAATGGCTCTTAAACAGCTGTTTGAAAACAGAGGCTTTACTGTTGTCATGACCAGAACCACCGACTGCGACCTCGCCCCGGATAATTCCAAGCATCCAAAGACAGATGATCTCACAAAGAGAACTGCCCTGATGTCTAAAAGCAATGTGGCAGTCAGCATCAGTATCCATCAAAACAGCTTTGAGGACAATTCAAGCTGCGGTCCACAGGTATTCTATTATGAAGCCTCTGATGCAGGAAAAGAGCTCGCATCCTCTGTCCTTGGAGCTTTAAACACTTCTCTTTGTGTCGCAAAGCCACGAAGCATTAAGCCCAATAAAGAATACTTTATACTTAAAAAATCCACATCCCCGACCGTAATCGTAGAATGTGGATTCTTGAGTAATCCTGCTGAGACACTTCTTCTTACTGACAAAAACTATCAGGATGACCTGGCACATGCAATATATATCGGTGTTACAGACTATCTTGCGCAATCACCCTCTGGACATTTACAATAAACTGCTCTGCGATGTGATATAGTCTGGTTGTCTGGACACTTTCACTGCCATCAAGCTGCTTTTTAGTCTCATTATCTGACTCAGTATTCGATTTCATATCTGACATCTTAGACTCTTTTGCAGATATATCATGCTCCAGTGCCACATCTATGCGCACACGCTGTTCACCATCACTTATTCCTGCCTCAAACATAGTGATATTATCTTCAAACAGCTTTTTAGTCTGCTCATCGTCTGTGACTATCATAGCAGATACTGAGTTTTCCTTTGCCTCAAAATATGCAGCTACTCTGCCGCATTTTTTATCCTCAAGGAATATGTCAACCATGCCCTTTTTATCCTCGCCTCTTACTATACTAAGCTTCATACCTGTGACCCCGTCTGCAGTCTCTATTGGTACAATATAGTTTTCCTGTCTCGACATATTTGAAGCTATCCTTAGCTGACTGCATAATAGCTTCATCTGTCTGAGGTCTATTGAACCGGTGTGCCTATCCTCTATAATCATCGAATCCATAACATGCTCTGCTGTATCAGCCAGCGTTTCCTGCGCCTGCGCAAGCTCCTTTGGATTTTTGACCGACTCAGAAAACCGTCTGAGAGTCTCATCCAAAAGAGCCCTTGCCGTAGCACTGTCTCCACGCTCCCAGAGATTTCTTACTGCCTCTGACGGATTTTTCATTAGCCGTGACGCAGCCATGAGGTTTACCGCGGTTGTTTTTACATCATATTTCTCTAGAAAAGCATATACGTTCTCAGGCACCGAAACTGCCTGATTGAACTGTCTTAGCTGTTCTGTGGCATATTGCTCTGACAGTGCGTTATCCTCGTCTGCCTCATATACAGCCTGCCTTAACTGCTCCGGAGTCATATCAAGCCAGCTGTCATACTGCATAAACTCCATTTTCTCAGGTGAAAGTGTATCAAGCACATCCCTTAGGCAGTTTGTATGATATGCGCTTTCTATCTGTGAGTCAATTTTAATGCCACTGCTTACACTGTCCACTCCGGCAAAGGTATCGTCCACCTTATAGTCCATGGCACTCTTTCCTCGTACCCGGACCGCTGTAAGCAGATTTTTCATTGTAATATCTGCTCCCTGATTAACAAGTGAGCCTATCACAGCACCATCTGACTGCTCCACCTGTGAAATAAGCCTGTATATGCCTATATATGAGTCTCTTTCCTCCTCTGAGATTTCATTTTTCTTTTCAAGCTTCCAGAGAAACTCGCTGAATTTCTCATCCTTTTCGTCAGGATTTTCTGATTTTATCCGTCTGGCAGTGTCACTTATGTCACTCATGCTCATATCAAGCGGTGATATGCCTCTTTTTATCATCTCAATCGTCACCGCCGGTGTCATATCGCTGAATGCTCTCTGCACCTGCTCATCTACAGACTTTATCTGCTTTATATTGTCCTCTGTGATGTCGGTACTATTGTACGCAAGTATCCGCACAGCCCTGCGATTGCTTTCAGATGTATCTATCTGAAGCTCTTTAAGTATATCATCCACATTCTGAAATGCTTTTGACATACTATCTCCCATATCTGCCCGCGGTGATGTCATAAGAGTCTCATATCCTGAGGCTGCTGCTTCTAATGACTGCTTCATTGCTTTGCCTGCTGTATACAGCTCATACACAGTGTCATCAGCGGATTCCAGGGTCAGTACATACGCCGGCTGCTGCTTCATCTGATTGAAAATATCACAGACATTATTGTACATACGTACCCTATCATCAGATGCCTCTACACTGCTCTCACCAAACAGCGCTCCGTAGTATTTATTTTCCTGCTGCTTAAGCAGCTCCACTACACGTTCAATAGGCTCTGTGTCTATTGAAACTCCTTTTTTTATGAGTGAAAGGTTGGCTTCTGCTGTCATGGAAAGTCTCGCTTCCTCAAGCTTTCTTTGAGCTGTCACAAGCCTTGCTTCCCGGCTGTCTGTAATCTGATTATCCGCAGCTTTATTCGCTGAGGCTTGCGATGCTGCACTATCCTTGCCTCTTGCAGCTATAAGCTTTGACAGATTCTCTATCGTGACAGGTATGTTATCTGACTCTAATGTGACAATGTCATCTGCGGTCGCCTCACCTAATACATCACAGGCTTTCTTTGCCATGTCAAATGTCAGACCATCTTGTGACATAGTGGCATCTGTAGCCTTTTTTCCCATTGCCAGTGCTTCTGTCACTGCCCTTGCATAAAAATCACTGCTCACATTTTCTTCTGCTGCGTTGATGCAGTCTACCTGATTCGCAAGCAGCACATTATCAGGTGTAACGGCTATATCTTCATCTATCAGCCATCTGCACTGATTCAGATTCTCATCACTACTGTCTATATGAGCTTCCTCTAATATCTGTTTAAGCTGTGGCTTAAGCTCCTCAAACAGCTCATCTGATATCTCCGTCATTTTGGTTTTCTGCCTGTAATCTTGTACCTGACTGCTGCTGTACGTAGCCTTGTATACATTGGAAACCGTCGGATTCATGTTATTTCTGACCAGATATGCCTTTGTCTCATTGGATATATTTGTAAGGCTCTTTGCCCGGTCTATGGCATCTGTACCTGCCTTTATATTATCATCTGTAGCAGGAATATCATATGCTTTCATCTGATTGACAAGCATGGCCGCTTCAGTCTGGCTTCCCGTGATGTCTGTAAGCTGCTCCATGCTCAGATCATCTCCATATATGGATATATCTACACCTGCCTTTGCCAGCACTGCTTTTATCTTATCGGTCTCAGTGACAATGACATCGTAGCCGTCATCCTTTGCAGCTTTGTAATCATCACTCGTGGTGGTGCTTGCAGTGACAATCATATCATTTCGCCTGTTTTCTGAGGTCTGATTCATGTCATTTAGCAGATTTTCTGCCATATCTGTGTCATCGCTGTTCCCGGCTTCATTTTTAGCCTGTGGTCTTGCATATATCGTATCCGACATATCAACAGAGTTTGACGAACCGACAACAGCCGCCTTTTTTGACATATTGTCACTACTGTCTGTCTTTATGTAGTCTGACACACGCATACCCGTTGTCATGTCATTTATGGTTTTTGTGTCCGTATTTTTCGTATCTGTGCTTTTATTAATCAAATTCTCTATCTGCATATTTCCTGCTCCGTGCCCTGCATATATACCATCTCTGCAGCCTTTATTTATGGATATTTTTTTCTCATATGTGAGGGGGTGGTTCTGAATAGTTATCTTTTTATTATATATCGACATATAATACGCAAAAATAAAGACCGCGCCTTAAATTGGCGCGGTCCTTTACCCTGCTGTTTACCGGTATATTAGTATTTAAATACAGCAACTCCGTAAGGCGCAAGTGGATAAGCAAATGAAAATGGTCTGCCGTCACACTCTGATTTGACTGCCTTATAGTCCAGCTTCTTATATGACTGTTTTGCTGCCTTGCCTCTGCCCTTTGCAGCCTTCTTTACAGGCGCTTGTACCGTTTTGCCGGTAAACTTAGGATCCTCACTATCTAAAACGAGCTGATATGTCTTGTGCTTTGGCACTCCGACTCTGTAATCAGGTCTCTCTACCGGTGTGAAATTGATGACAAAGAGCATATTATTCTTGCCATCCTTACTCTTTCTGATAAAGCTGAAGATGCTTCTGTCTGCATCGTTTGCATTTATCCATTCAAAGCCTTCCCAGCTTGAATCCAGCTCATACAGACAGCGGTTTCTCCTATAGAGGTGAAGCAGCTCCTTTACCCAGTTCTGGATCTTTTTATGCTCCGGATTCTCAAGCAGATACCAGTCGAGTTCTCTTTCCTCACTCCACTCCTGCTTCTGTGCAAACTCCTGTCCCATGAAAAGAAGCTTCTTTCCACAGTGTCCCATCATAAATGCATATCCTGCCATGAGGTTCTTGAATTTATCCCCTTCTAAGCCCGGCATTTTGTTGAGCATAGAACACTTCAGATGTACCACCTCATCATGTGACAGTACCAGAATATATTTCTCACTCTCATTATAGCTCATCGCAAATGTCATCTTGTTGTGGTTATTTTTACGGAAATATGGATCCAGCTTCATATAATCAAGGAAGTCATGCATCCATCCCATGTTCCATTTGTAGCTGAAGTTCAGTCCGTCTTCCTCTACCTTGCCTGTTACCTTTGGCCATGCGGTAGACTCTTCGGCTATCATTACAGTTCCGTGATTTCTTCCAAGTATGAGTGTATTGATATGCTTGAAAAACTCTACTGCCTCGAGGTTCTTATTTCCTCCAAACTTGTTTGGCACCCACTGTCCGTCGTTCTTTCCATAGTCAAGATAAAGCATTGACGCAACTGCATCCACACGGAGTCCGTCTACGTGGTAATTTTCTATCCACATAAGTGCACTTCCGATAAGGAAGTTCTTTACTTCATTCTTACCGTAGTCAAATATCTTTGTGCCCCAGTCGGGATGCTCTCCCTTTCTTGGGTCTGCATACTCATATGTGGCTGTTCCATCGAAATTGGCAAGTCCATGCGCATCCTTTGGGAAATGTGCAGGTACCCAGTCGAGGATTACTCCGATATTATTTTTATGGCACTGATCAACAAAGTATGCAAAATCCTCAGGCTCTCCATACCTCGATGTAGGTGCATAGTAGCCTGTCACCTGATATCCCCATGAGCCATCAAACGGATACTCTGAAATACCCATAAGCTCAATATGTGTATATCCCATAGTTTTCACATAGGATATGAGTGATTTTGCAAGCTCCCTGTATGTATAAAAGCCCTCATCATCCCTGCCCGGATGTCTCATCCATGAGCCCGGATGACACTCATATATAGCCATAGGTGAAGAATATACATCAGCATCTGACTTTGCTGCTCTCTTATCCATCCACTCTTTGTCAGTCCATGTGAAGTGCTCGATATCTGTGATGATTGACGCTGTTCCCGGACGAAGCTCTGCGTAGTTTGCGTATGGATCCGCCTTGTACAGCTTATCACCCTGTTCAGTGACTATAATAAACTTATACATCTGACCCTTTTGCGCTCCCGGTACAAAAAGCTCATACACTCCCATGGTTTCCGGCTCTACACGCTTCATCTCATGACTGGTCTCATTCCAGTCGTTAAACTCACCAAACACGTATACTTCCCTCGCATGTGGCGCCCAGACGTCAAAGCACACTCCTTTTTTTCCTTTACGCTCAGCTAAGTGAGCACCCATCTTCTTGTAGATATCATAGTGTGTTGCCTGACCAAACAGGTAACAATCCATTGCTGTAAAATTACACATATATATACCCCCCATAAGTATTTATTTTTCCCTGAAATGATCCTCTTTGAGTACAATTCGGTCATCATCTGTATATCGCCTGGCTGTCAGAATACTTATAGCCTTCTTAAGTCCGCTGTGAGCCTCCCTGTCTATGGCCTCGTCAATTATATCCTTGACCTCTGTCAGAGTGGTAGCCTGGTCTATCCTCTCAATATTGCTGATTCTGTTATGCAATGCCAGAATAGCCATCTCATCTATCTTGTACCCAAGCTCTGCAGAGTACGATTTGGCAAACAATACGAGTTCATCATTTGTAAAAATAGGAACCGATATCTTTTCCGTGAACTTGGATGCAAAGCCCTCATCCATTGAGAGAGCCTTCTTTATACCCTTTGATGTATCCTCAAGTATATAGAGTGTTCCTGTAATATCATGCTCCATCAAAAATGATAGCTGGGCAGCTATGCTGCGGTCGATATCACCGGCTCTTTCTATGATGAGACAGCCTCCTGTTATCTTTCTGACTACCTGCTGCACATCCTTTTTATTGAGTGCGGCAGCATCAATCTTGCCCATCTTTCCTGTAAGCTGTTCACCATCTTTTTGTAATACCTTTATAAAGCTTGTAGCAAGCATTGTCTTTCCGCAACCCTGCTCTCCCTGTATAATCAGGTTGCCTGTGGATGCGTTTTCTTTCCTGTTGAAATGATCAAGCACTGCATTATATGCCTTGCAGATCTGATCCTCCATACCCTTTACCGGTATGAAATATGAAAATATAGCTTTCTGTTCGCTTGTAAGCTCTTTTATATGTTTTGTTTCTTTCAATTTCGAGTCATCTTCTTCGCTCTCTAAATCCTCCGGCAATGAAATATCCGGCATTTTTCTTGTCTTAGCCATATCCAGCTTCTTCTCCAGTCCCGGATTCTTTGCTGTCATCTTGGCTATTTCCTGCTCGATAAATGATGTCACATGATCAAAATCTCTCTTCTCAGAAACGTTTTCTTTCTCCTGTGAAGTCTCATCATCTGATGTATCATCATCGACATTTAACATATCATCTGTTATTTCAGGCATCATGGTAGTCGGCTGCATGAGTATCTCGTCTTTCTCAGACTCCTCTGCCATAATTATATCCTCCGGCTCTCCAACCGGTTCCTTTGCTTCATCTGCAGCCTCTTCCGGTACTTCCCGTGACTCCTGCACTTCTTCTATAGCTTCTTCCGGTGCTTCCTGTGACTCCTGTACTTCGTCTATAGTATCCTCCGGTGCTTCCTGTGACTCCTGCACTTCGTCTATAGCCTCTTCCGGTGCTTCCTGCGGCTCCTGTACTTCATCCACAGTCTCCTCTGCATAAAGCTCCTGCATATCCGGTTTCTGCTCTTCTTCAGGCTCCTTCACGGCAGCTTTCTGCTCTATAATATCAACCGGGACCTTCAAATACTCCTCCTCAAGAAGTTCCTTCGGAGTGACACCTGCATCCAGCTTTGGAATGACATCATTTAGTCTCTCCATGATGTCTCCTGCCTCCTGAAGTGCTCTTGCCTTAGCTGACTCAAGTTTCTGCTGCTCAGCCTCTTTAAGTGCAATTTCAGCCGCATGTCTGGTCTTTTCCCATTCTTCAAGCACATCCTGTATAGACATCTGTCCTGTAATCTGATGCTCAAGCTGAGTCTTTTCACTCATGACCATAGACATCTGTCCGTCAGCGTCTTCACCCAAAAGCTCCTTGAAATTCAACTTAAGTGAACCATCTATCTCTTCATCTGTAGCGATATGCTCTGTCTCTTCCGGCTGCTGTACATACTCTTCCTGCTCCTTTTCGAGCTTGAGATAAGGAATATCCTCAACTATCTTTTTGATGGTATCCATCGTATCAGCAACTTCATTCTTGCCCTTGGCCTCCATGATCTGCTGCATACCCTTGGCAATCTCCTGCTGTAAATTTACAGTATTGAACTTCTCCTGATTTACAGTAATCTGCGGAATAGTTACGTCATCATGCACTATCTCTCCGCCCTTTACCATCTCCATGGCACCTATCTCAGTGACCTCAGCCTCATCCTTTATCTTAGCCGGCTTTTCCTTCTCTGCCTTGAATCGTCTGTACTTTTCCTCCTGAGCCTTGGTAAGTGGCTGATAAAGCATCTTAAGCTCCAGCGCACGCTCCACATATGGTCCGTCTCCGAACCACAGAATGAGCTCATCGCAGGCATCTATACACTTATCGGCTTTTCCGGCCTTGTGGTATAGATATGCAAGCTCATATGCCCACTCCTCAGTGTATTCTTCATCCTTGTATTCTTCAAGAATAGTGATAAGCTCATCAAATGAAGCTCCCTGCCCTTTTTTGATGGCATATCTTAATACATACTTCATATCATCATGAGGCGCTATCTCAACAAACTCATCATAATACTCTGTAGCAGCATCAATAACTCCCCCATCTTGATGGCGACCTCAGCCAGTCTGTATATAATCATCCTGCCGATTGGTGAACGGTCATAGGCCATTAAAAGTATGTCCCTTGCATCCTGGTATCTTTCGGCCTTCTCGTAGATTTCGCCGATTTTAACGAGTGTATTTACATTTTTAATTTTGTTCCAATTTATGCTATCCGCAATCTCTGCTGCGCTCATATAGCCCTCCTCGGCGCTTAGGGCTTTTATCTGATCCAGCTTGAGATTGTATTCGTATTTATCCACTTATTTCACCTACTCGTATTTAAGCTTATTATTTTTTGTATCTACGCCTGTTGTCTTTGTATAATCCCTTGTGTCCTCAGGAAGCTTCTTTTTCCTGAGAGCATAATTAACAACTCTTTTCACAATATAGTATATCACAGCAAAGGTTGGAACACCAAGTAACATTCCAAGAAAACCAAACATTCCTCCGCCGATTAGTATGGCAAACATAACCCAGAAGGTCGAAAGACCGGTAGATGAGCCAAGTATCTTAGGCCCTATTATATTGCCATCCACCTGCTGCAGCACGACAATAAATATCAGGAGATAAAGCGCATGCCACGGACTCTGAATTACTACTATGAGTAACGATGGAATTGCACCGATAAACGGTCCGAATACCGGAATCACATTTGTGACGCCGATAATCACTGCAACGAGCACCGATGATGGAATCCTTAAAATCAGACATCCGAAATATGCAATCACACCTATAATCAGAGAATCTATAATCTTACCGCTTATGAAGCCTCCAAAAATCTCATTTGTCTTTCTGATCGTCTCAATGATGATATTGCCTGTCTTTGGCTTGCAGACAGCATATATTATCTTTTTGCTCTGTCCTGCAAGAGTCTCCTGAATACTCATCACATAGACCATCACGATTATTCCGATAATAAAATTAAATAAGCCTCTGACTACCGAAATCACACCGGTTGTAATCTGTGCAACATACTTCTGTGCCTCAGGAATCAGCTTTTCTGTGGCATAATCCTCAATGTAGTCGGTTGCATTCTGTAAACCTGTGCTCGCGAGCTCAGCAATTTTGCTGTCCCCGAAATTGCCGTTCTTTATCATGTTGATGAATGCCGCAACATCATTTGGCAGTGTCTTCATAAGTCCCGATATACTTGCTATGACAGAAGGCACAATAGCCGCAATGAGGAGCGAAATAATCGCTACAAGAATAATAACCGAGCCTGTGATTGCAAGAGCTCTTGAAACCTTTCGCAGCTTGCTTTCGCTTTTCATCTTTTTGGAAAGAAGCTTTTTAAAGCATCTTTCCAGCCACAGCATGACTAGGATTCATCAGGTATGCAAGCACAAGTCCCATTATAATAGGCATTGCTGCCGCAAGCAGCTTGCTCCATATGCCTGCAAAGCCCTCAAATCTGTACAGTGCAAAGAAAAACAGTATACTGACTGCAAACGTGACAAATACCATGACACCTATTCTGATCAGATGTGGCCATTCCTCACGCCCCGGGTGCGAATTCTGCTTCGCACCCTTATCTGCATTTATCTCAATGTTTGATTTTTTTACCTAGCTTTTCCGGTTTCTTCCATCGGATTAAACTCTCCTTATTTACGATTATAGTTGATGAGACATCCCTTTAATATTATCTCTCTTTCATCATCTGTGAGCTCACCCATCTTCAGTGTAAATGGCTTTAATTCACCATCCTTGACAACATATGCCTCAAACTCCGTCTTTGCATCCTCGATTTCCTTCTTGATTCCCGGAAGGAAGATATAGTCGAGGTTGTGGAACGGAAGCTCTCCCTCATCGATGATGAATGGAAGCATTCCCCAGTTGATAAGGTTTGAACGGTATCTCTTTGTGGCATACTCGTTTGCGATATTTGCCCAGCCTCCGAGTACCTTCTGGCAGCTGGCAGCCTGCTCTCTTGCTGAGCCGTCACCCGGCTTAACAGCAAAAATTGTGCTTCCGAAGCCCATATTCTCATGGCTTGCCTCAGGGAATTTTTTCTTTACTACTCCCATGATTTCAGCAACCTCAGGAACAGCCTTTCCTGCGCACTCACCACTCTCTATAGCCTTCTGGGCCTTCTGGATTTCCTTTGCTCTGCCTACATACTCAGGATCCTTTCTTGAAAGTGCAAACTCTGCAAGTCCAAGAGGGTTTGAACGATATGAAGATGTCTCTCCTGAAGGAATGAGCTCATCTGTTGTAGTAACAGGATCATGAATCTCTGAAACCACCTTAAGGAGCATATTCTCAGGAAGCGCACTCATTGCCGGCCAGTCCTTGATGTTTGGTCCGAACTGGATTTCAACTGAAGGATCTGCCACTCCATGGCTGTCAAATACACGGTTCTCATATATAGTCTTGTCAAAGAAATATTTTGGCTTTGTAAAGTTGACATCAATATCCGCTGCTGATGTAAGGAAGCCCTTGTTTGCTGCTGTTGCAGCGATTGAACGTGCATCCATGAGTGCCACTGAGCTGATCTGTCCGTTCTGTACCTTAGAACCCTCTCTGTTAGGGAAGTTTCTTGTTGAATGACGGATAGAGAATGCGTTGTTGGCAGGTGTATCTCCTGCACCAAAGCAAGGTCCGCAGAAAGCAGTCTTTACGATTGCACCTGTCTCAAGAAGCTTTGCTACAGCTCCGTTTTTCACAAGCTCCATGTATATTGGAGTAGATGCCGGGTAAACACTCAGTGTAAACTCGTCTGCTCCGATTGAATGTCCGTTTAATATGTCAGCCGCATCGCAGATATTCTCAAATCCACCGCCTGCACAGCCTGCGATGATTCCCTGGTCTACATACAGTTTTCCGTCTCTTACCTTACTCTTTAAATCAAGCTTCACCTTGCCGTCAAAGCTTACCTCAGCTCTCTTCTCACAGTCATCGAGAATATCCATGAGGTTTGCATTGAGCTCATCGATAGTATAGGTATTGCTAGGGTGGAATGGCATAGCTATCATTGGGCGGATCTGGCTTAAATCAATCTCAATAAATCTGTCGTAGTAAGCCACCTCACCCGGATTAAGCTCCTTGTGGTCCTCAGCCCTACCGTGAATCTCAAAGAATTCCTTAACCTGGTCATCTGTTCTCCAGATAGAAGAAAGACATGTAGTCTCTGTTGTCATAACATCGACACCTATACGGAAGTCAACGCTCAGATTAGACACACCCGGTCCTACAAACTCCATAACTTTGTTCTTTACGAAGCCGTTTCCGAATACCTCTCCGATAATTGCAAGTGCGACATCCTGTGGTCCAACGCCCTTGATTGGCTCTCCTGTCAGGTAAATACCTACTACCTCAGGCATATCAATATCATATGTCTGTTCAAGAAGCTGCTTAACAAGCTCAGGTCCACCCTCGCCGACTGCCATAGTACCAAGTGCACCATAACGTGTATGTGAATCAGAACCAAGTATCATTTTTCCGCCACCGGCAAGCATCTCTCGTGCAAACTGATGGATAACTGCCTGATGAGGTGGTACATATATTCCACCGTACTTCTTTGCACATGTGAGACCAAACATGTGGTCGTCCTCATTGATTGTTCCACCAACTGCACAAAGGCTGTTGTGACAATTTGTAAGTACATACGGGATAGGGAATTTCTCAAGTCCTGAAGCTCGTGCTGTCTGGATGATACCTACAAATGTGATATCATGCGATGTAAGCTTATCAAACTTAATCTGAAGCTTGTCCATATTGCCGGATGTATTGTGCTCCTTTAAAATACCGTAAGCAATTGTCTCCTGCTTAGCTGTCTGTTTATCGATGTCCATGCCGGTCTTGCTTTTGACAGCTGCCTGAGCCTCCGGTCCATCAATTATTACTTCCTTACCGTTTAAAAGGTAAGCACCATTTTCATATAATTTCACTTATTCTACCTCCGTATGTGTATTTCAAAATTCTTTTATTTACTATTATATAATATTATAGGTAATTGTGGCAATAAATAAATCACCATCTACCTTAATTTCGAATTTTCCTCCCATCAAATGGGTCAGATTCTTTGCAATCGAAAGTCCAAGTCCACTTCCTTCAGTGGTTCTCGACCTCTCTCCCCTCACAAAACGCTCTGTCAGGTCTACATTTCCGTTGCTTACTATGTCAAGCTCGTTCTTAGACACATTCTTTATTGTAAAAACTGCCTTTTTATCTGCCTTTTCAAGTTCTACATACACTCTTGTATTTTCCAGTGCATATTTTGCGGCATTAGTATACAGATTTTCAATAGAGCGGTAAAGCTGACGCCCATCCGCATAGATAAATATCTGTTCTGATGGAATTTTTGTAACTATTGTCAGATTTCTCGACTCAAATCGCTCATTGAATTCACCTCCGGTCTGGTATAAAAGCTCAACCAGATCAAGCTTTTGCATATTGAGCTTCACATTTCCCGAGGTAATCTTTGATGTCTCTACCAAATCCTCTGTAAGCTGCTTTAAGCGCTGTGACTTTTCCTCCAGCACATGTATATAGTATTTGGCATTTTCATTTTCCAGATTTTCCCTCTTAAGCAGGTCAACATAGTTGACTATTGAAGTCAGAGGTGTCTTTATATCATGTGATACGTTTGTTATTAGGTCTGCCTTTAGTTTTTCATTTTTAAGACTCTCATTTACCGAGCTCATAAGACCCTGGCGTATATGGTTGACAGCCTCCGCCACCTTTTTCTGCTGCCCATGAAACTCATTGACATTGAGTGTAGTGTCAAGCGCTCCTTCCGAGATAGCTTCAAGTGCCTCCTGTATGCGCATTATCTCTTTATTTTTTTGTGTGTGGATATCCTTTTTCTCAATAACTCTTTTCAAAAGCTCATAGCCCTTGTACATCAGGCTGTGTGTGTAAAGTATATTGCCTTTTATCTTCCTTACAATGCTCTGGTATAAAATAATAAAAGCCAGATCAAACAAAAAAGTAAATGTGCCGGCCGTCATAATGAGTGATGCATAGTCAAAATGCTGGTTTTTTACGCCTGAAATCACTTTTCCCATAAATACCATGAGCAGTGTAAATATCACTAGCATCACATCAGAGTATACCTTGTCAATCGGTAAATAGTATATTGTGTAATCATCCTCTGATTTTCTGCCTGCCACGTTTGCCATATATGCCAGGCTCACAAAGCTGCCTACCAGGCCCGCCAGCGATATTAGTGTATATATATCAATATTTTCATGCGCATCGTGCCTGAATGCATAGCCTGTGGCAAACACTCCTGTCACCATAAGTATCATGCATAGCTGATGTAAAACTATGACCGCTGCTTTTTTTCCTATCGTATACTGCTTCATTTGTTGTCCTCTATCTTATAGCCTACTCCCCAGACCACCTTCAGATATCGCGGCTCTTTAGGATTTATCTCTATTTTTTCCCTGATATGTCTGATGTGCACAGCAACTGTATTATCGGCGCCTATCGCCTCCTCGTTCCATATGCTCTCATATATTTCGTTTATTGAGTAGACCTTTCCCTTGTTTTTAAGGAGTAAAAGCAGGATATTGTACTCAATCGGTGTGAGCTTTACCTCCTCACCATCCACAGTCACCTTTTTTAAATCATCATTTACCAAAAGGCCTCCGGCTTCATAAACCTTGTCTCCGGCTGCATCATTGCTTGACAGAGTGGTATATCTGCGAAGCTGTGACTTTACCCTTGCCACAAGCTCAAGCGGATTAAAAGGCTTTGTAACATAATCATCAGCACCCACATTGAGGCCTAAAATCTTGTCAGCATCCTCTGTCTTTGCCGAGAGAATGATTATCGGCACCCTGCTTTCCTTTCGTATCTGCAAAGTGGCTCTTATTCCGTCGAGCTTTGGCATCATGACATCTATTATCATGAGGTCTATTTTTTTATTCTTCATAATTTCAACCGCCTGTATGCCGTCGTAAGCCTTCTCCACGTCGTAACCCTCCTGCATCAGGTAAATCTCAATTGCCTCAACTATTTCCTTGTCGTCATCACAAACTAATATTGTCATATTATCCTCCTTCTATGAATTTTGAACAGAAACCTTCTCCTGCCGTTAGTCAGCTATATTTTATCAGATTATCCACTTTGTTTTTCTTAAAATCTGCTTAATATTACCCACTTTAAATATAAGCCAAAAAGCAGCCGTTCTGTTTTGAACTGCTGCTTTATATTACATAGGTGTGTTTCATTTTCCTTTATTTCCGGTGATGCTCTGCCACATTCTGTGGATACCGTCTGTGAGCTCCTTCCCTTCCTTTGTGTTGATAACAGGTGGATTGCCGGCTTTTCTGCTTATTGCCTTATAATCCTCATCAACAGACGATTTTGAGCCGGCAGCCTTGGCTTCATCCTTATCATTGCTATGATTTGAGCCGGCATCAGGTGTATCGTCTGCAAGCTTCACTTCACCCACTACACCATCTCCCAGGTCCTCGCCCTCAGCAAGTCCCAGTTTTCTGATATAATCCATATTTACCTTGATTTCAGTCTGTCTGTTTGCATAGATAGACTTCTCTTCATTGTCAATAGTACGCTCCTCTGCAGGCTTACCTGCATTTTTCTGACGTTCTATCTCCTTATTTCTGTCATCGATAATCTTAAGATACTTCTCCGTATCGGACAAATCCTGAAGCTGTCCCTTGAGCTCATACTGGTTAGTTTTAACTATCTTCTCCTGCTCTGCAATCTTATCCTTCATATCCTTGCACAGCTTTTCAAGTGACTCGTTGGTATCATTGATGATATCACGCACTCTTGAAAGCGCCTCATCCGTATAGATAACCGATGCTGCATACACATCCTCAGCCTTTCTGCTTGCATCCCAGACTATCTGATCCCCCTTCTTTCTGAACTCTCTCTCTGCGTGATTACGACTCTGCTCAGTAAGCTCATACTCATCCTGCATTGCATATATACACTTATTCAGCTCAGCAAGTAAATCTATCATTTGCTGCTTGTTTATGATCACCCTGCTCGGCTCCGGCTTATACGGCTCCGCCTTTGAGAGCATGATATGAATTTCTCTTAGTACCTTTTCTGTTTTATCGTTCGCATTCATTTTCTATTTCCTCGGATTTAAATTAACATTATAACTATTCAGGGTGTTTCTGAATACTCACCACTTACCCATATTTTATATGAAAATCCGCTTCTCGTAAATAGCCAAATGAATAATAATGATATGATGGTCAAAAGGTATTCTGCCCCTCATTTATAATTAAATCAATCCCGCTGCCGCATTTCTCAGCTCGTCTGCCGCATGCTTTATCTCGGCAGCCTGCTCTTCGCTCACATTTCCGGGCTTTGTCCTTGAAATAAGCTTCTTCACATATGAAAGTGACGATTTCACACTCTTTTTCTGTGCGCTGTCCATAGCCTTTCTTTTTTCCTTGTCAGCCATAACGTTTTCCACCTGTCGCACAAGCGTATCAGCCTCACTTCTTGCATCAATATAAGCCTTTCTCTGTCCATCTGTTGCCTCATACTCCTGTGCCTCGCGGATTGCCTGCTCAATCTCAGAATCAGACAAATTCGAGCTTGCGGTAATCGTAATCTCCTGATGCTTTCCTGTGCCCAGGTCCTTTGCAGAAACCTGCACAATGCCGTTTGCATCTATATCAAACGTCACCTCTATCTGCGGCACACCTGCCGGAGCCGGCTTGATGCCCTTTAGCCTGAAGTTTCCAATCAGCTTATTGTCCCTTGCAAACTGCCTCTCACCCTGCAGTACCTTTATATCCACAGAGGTCTGGAAGCTTCCTGCAGTTGTAAAAATCTGGCTGTATCTCGTAGGAATAGTCGTATTTCTGTCAATAATTTTGGTTGAGACACCACCAACTGTCTCAATTCCGAGTGAAAGCGGTGTGACATCCATCAGTATAATCTCTGCCGCACTACTGCCTGCGACAATTGCTCCACCGAGCTTGCCACCCTGTACTGCTGCACCGAGTGCCACGCACTCGTCAGGATTCAGGTTGTGTGAAGGCTCTTTCCTGTAATTCTTCTGACCTCCTCAACAACAGCCGGCACACGTGTAGAGCCTCCTACCAACAGCACCATTCCAAGCTCTGCTGCGGAAATCCCCGCATCTGAAAGTGCCTGATTTACCGGAATGGCCGTTCTCTCCACCAGATCCTTTGTTATCTCATTAAACTCAGCCCTTGTGAGGTTCATCTCCATGTGGACCGGCTGTCCCTTTACAGTGGTGATAAACGGCAGGTTGATAGTGGTTGAGGATGAGGATGAAAGCACCTTTTTTTGCCTTCTCAGCCTCCTCCCTGACACGCTGCATAGCAGTATTATCCTTTCTCAGATCCACATTCTGCTGTCTGTAAAACTCTGTAACAAGATAATTCGTGATTCTCTCATCAAAATCATCTCCACCCAGATGATTATCACCGGCTGTGGCAAGCACTTCTATCAGATTGTCCCCTATTTCGATAACAGACACATCGAAGGTTCCTCCTCCGAGGTCGTAGACAAGAATTTTCTGCTGCTGTCCGTGGTCCAGTCCGTATGCGAGTGCCGCAGAGGTTGGCTCATTTATGATTCGAAGCACATTAAGACCCGCAATCCTTCCTGCATCCTTAGTTGCCTGCCTCTGCGCATCCGAAAAATATGCAGGAACTGTGATTACAGCATCTGTCACTGCCTCACCAATATAGTCCTCTGCATCCTTTTTCAGCTTTCTGAGAATCATAGAAGAAATCTCAGGAGCTGAATACAGCTTTCCATCCACCTTTGCCCTGAAATCGCTTCCCATCTGTCTCTTTATTGAGAAAAAATGTTCTATCCACATTGACTGCTGCCTGCCTCTTTGCAGCCTCTCCAACCAGTCGCTCTCCATTTTTTGTAAAAGCCACTACAGACGGAGTTGTTCTCTGACCCTCGCTGTTAGTTATGACTACCGGCTGATTGTTCTCCAATACTGCCACACAGCTGTTTGTTGTTCCTAAATCTATACCTATAACCTTGCCCATTTTATGCCTCACTGTTTACTAATGTTTATTTTCTGAATAGTTACATCTTAATAATACTTTATGCTTCGAAAATTCACTCGTCAAGGCATGAGGGCTGTTATTTCAGAGAATGTTTATACTTTTAATTTTTAATACACAACATAACAACAAAGGCACCGCCGAAGCAGTGCCTTTGTTGATTAGTTTATAGGTTGGATTAAAAAATGATAATTGAGGATTGCTTATTCACTTACTTTCTTTTTGAGTAATCCGAGTAATCCACATGCAATGAAAGATCCGATTACTAATGCAACAAGATACATTAACGGATTTCCGATTGTAGGTACTACGAAGATTCCTCCGTGAGGTGCCATGAGTGTACATCCAAATGCCATTGAAAGTCCACCTGCCACTGCTGAACCAACTGCACATGCCGGAAGGACATGAAGCGGATCAGATGCTGCGAATGGGATTGCACCCTCTGTGATAAATGATAATCCCATGATAAAGTTCGTAGGTCCTGCCTTTCTCTCCTCTGCTGTGAACTTGTTCTTGAAGAAGATTGTTGCAAGAGCGATTGCGAGTGGTGGAACCATACCACCAATCATAACTGCTGCCATGATATTGTAGTTTCCGGCAGCGATTGAAGCTGTACCAAATACATAAGCGGCTTTGTTTACAGGGCCACCCATATCTATTGCCATCATTCCTCCGAGAAGTACTCCGAGAACTACTGCGCTTGCACCGTTAAGTCCATTAAGACCGTTGTTGATAGCTGTATTTAAAGCTCCGATTGGAGGCTCAACTACAAACTGCATTATAACGCCTATGAGGAATATACCAAGCAGCGGATAAAGAAGAACCGGCTTCACACCATCAAGACTCTCAGGAAGCTTAGAGAATATCTTCTTTAAGAGATTTACAATATATCCTGCAACGAAACCTGCAACCAGTGCTCCAAGGAAGCCTGATGTACCGTTTGCTGCGATTGAACCGCCTACGAAACCAACTGCAAGACCCGGACGGTCAGCAATACTCATAGCGATAAAGCCTGCAAGGATAGGAAGCATAAATCCAAATGCTGTTCCACCGATTCCCTTAAACAATGCTGCGCCCTGTGTAATAGTACCGAAATTTGCTCTCTGGTCAGCCGGCAGTGAATTAAGGTCAACACTGAATCCATCGATAAGGAACGCGATTGCGATAAGGATACCACCACCAACTACGAACGGAAGCATATGTGAAACACCGTTCATCAGATGCTTGTAAATCTGATGTCCAATGCTCTCCTTTCCACCAATAGATGAATGTGAAGCCTCTTTTTTACCTGATGCCTTAAATACAGGAGCATCACCGGCAGCAATTCTCTTTACGAGCTCCTCTGTCTTATTTATTCCGTCAGAAACCTGACACTCAATAACCTTCTTTCCGTCAAAACGGTCTGTAGGCACATTTGTATCACATGCAACGATAACACCGGTAGCCTTTGCAATCTCATCATCTGTGAGTACATTTTTAGCTCCGGCTGAGCCTCTTGTCTCAACCTTTACCTGATATCCCAGCTCCTTGGCCTTTTTCTCAATAGCCTCAGCAGCCATATAAGTATGGGCAATTCCTGTAGGACAGGCTGTAACTGCAACGATAAATACATCGTCCTTCTTCACCTCAACAGGTTCCTTTGCCTCCTTTGCAGCCTCCTTCTCATCCTTTGCCTTTTCAGCACTGTCGATGATATTTAAAAACTCATCAACTGAACCGGCATTGATAAGAGAATTTGTAAACTGCTCGTCCATCAGCATAACAGAGAGCTTGCTAAGCACCTGAAGATGCACATTATCCTCTGTGTTTGGTGCAGCGATAAGGAAAATAATCTTTGCAGGTGTACCATCGAGTGATTCAAAGTCAACCCCATCTTTTACAACCATTGCCGCAAGACCTGCTTTAGTAACAGCATCAGACTTGCAATGAGGAATTGCTATACCCATTCCAATTCCTGTTGTGCCTTCCTCCTCTCTTGCAAAAACACCCTTTCGATACTTCTCCACATCGGCTATTTTGCCACTTTTTGCCATCAAATCAATACACTGATTCAATGCTTCGGTTTTTCCGGCAGGCGTACCATTCAAATTGATACTCTCAGCTGCCAACAAATCCCTGATTGTCATACATCATTCCTCCTAATAGAATATATTAATTATTTATATCAACCTTTTTGATACCGTTTGTTTAATTGGAAGCACTGTCCCATTTATCAATAAGTGCTTCAACCTCAGGCTTTGTAGCAAGCTCCTCAGAAAATGCACTTGCACTTCCTGTACATACTCCATAAATAAATGCCTGCTTATAATCATTTGATTTGAGGTATCCGTAAACAAATCCGGCTACCATCGAATCACCTGCGCCTACAGAGTTTTTGAGCTTTCCCTTAGGAGCCTGTGCCTTAAATTCCTGTCCATCCTCGGTCACAAGCACTGCTCCGTCACCTGCCATAGAAACAAGCACGTTTCTTGCGCCCTGCTCCTGAAGCTTCTTTGCATATTTTATCACATCGTCCTTGTCTGTAATCTCAACCCCGAATATCTCACCGAGCTCATGATTGTTTGGCTTTATGAGGAATGGCTTATATGCAAGTACATTTGTGAGCAGATTTCTTGTCGCATCAACCACTATATTTATTCCGCGACCCTCAAGATGCTTCATGATATCCATATACATTGATGAAGGCATCACATCAGGAATACTTCCTGCGAGAACAAGCACATCAGACTCCTTTAAGCAGTCAAGCTTCTCATAGAGTTTTTTAATATTGTCCTCAGTGATTGCAGGACCCTGACCATTAATCTCGGATTCCTCATTTGAGCGAAGCTTCACGTTGATACGTGAAATACCATCCTCCACCTCTATAAAATCAGTATCGACACCTTTTTCTCCTAGAAGTCTTTTAATCTCATTACCTGTAAAGCCTGCTGTAAAACCAAGTGAAGTATTACTCATTCCAAGATTCTTAAGAACCATGGAAACATTGATGCCCTTACCACCTGCAAAAATCTTCTCTCCAGTCGTTCTATTGACCACTCCTGTCTTAAAATCTGTTACATCAACTATATAATCTAGTGATGGATTAAAAGTAACTGTATAAATCATGTTAGACCTCCTTAATATTTTTGTATTTCTTATAGTTGTCATTACTTAGTGCATTTGTAATAATTACAGCATCTTTAAAATCAGCAAACTTGATACTTGATACCTGTGAAAACTTACTGTCATCCGCAAGAATGTATTTCTCCTTGCTATTCTCCATGGATTTCTTTTTAATCATGGCCTCCTTTATCTCCGGAGTCGTAAATCCATTCTTCACAGTAATTCCGTTGGTTCCCCAGAAGCCCTTCGTAAAATTGTATTTATCGAGCGTCACAACGGCCTCATCTCCGACAATAGCCTCAGTAGTAGACTTAAACTCGCCACCCAGAATATATACTGTATATCCCCTATCGGAAATTCTCTTGGCATTAGTCAGAGAGTTTGTAACAAAAACCACATTCTTTGCAGTAATATAATCAATCATGACTGCCGTTGTAGTACCGGCATCTATATAAACAAAATCATTATCCACAATAAGTGATGCCGCATATCTGGCAATCTGTTCCTTTTCGCTGCGATTCTGCTTAAGCCTGTTGATAACCTTCTCATCCTGAGTATGGATATTCGTATTATTTGCAATCGCACCACCATGTACCTTGGTGAGATACCCCTTCTTGTCCATTGCAACCAAATCACGCCTGATTGTTGACTCGGATGTATCAAGCTCATCCATAAGCTGCTGAACAGTCACACTTCCCATCGAATCTAATATATCGAGTATTTTTTTGCATCTATCTTCCGCCAGCATCTAATCCCCCCTGTTTATCAAACTATTAAAAGACTTATTTTATAAGCCATTTATTTAATGCTCATTTTCAAATTACTGTATTAAACATTTCAACATTCATTTAACTTGTAGTATAATTATATTTTCATAATCCGTCATTGTCAATCATAATCAGTCATTTATATTCACAAATAATCACACTAAAAATTGTTAAAAATATATAAAGCAAGTTTTAAAATTGTGCAATATATGCAAATGCAGTATTCATTTTTGTGTAGAATATACTATATATATCATTAATACTTGTCTAATTACTATTTTTAGTATCTTTTCTATTACTAATTTATAATTAATATTAATAGTTCAAATTGACTAATTTAGATATTGCATCAATCTATCTTTGACTGATTTTGACTGTTTCATTTCTAAATATATTGTAATTCATAAATCATCATGCTAGAATATCTTCATTAAGGTACATATATTGTGATCTCGGTGCATATTTTATGATTTGAATATTTTTGATTTAATTATATTTTATGATTTAAGTTGATATTTTGTAATTTAGCTGAATTTGTAATAATTTATATATCTTCACAGCTACAGTACCTTATTAAAAAAGGAGGAATTCATATGAAACAGCTTAATTGGGCCACACTCGGCTGCGGCGTAATAGCTAATGAGCTCGCGCAGGCTCTCTCAAAGGAAGGGCGTACTCTTTATTCAGTTGCCAACAGGACTCATGAAAAGGCTCAAGCTTTTGCACAAAAATATGGCATTTCAAAGGTATATGACAACATTGATGACGTCTTTTATGATCCTGATGTGGATATCATTTACATCTCCACTCCACACAATACTCACATTAATTATTTAAGAAAAGCCCTTTCTAATGGAAAGCATGTACTCTGTGAGAAATCTATCACATTAAATATTACAGAGCTCGATGAGGCAATCTCATTGGCCAAAGCAAATAACGTAATTCTTGCTGAAGCCATGACTATATATCATATGCCTGTTTATAAAAAGTTAAATAAAATAATTTCAAGTGGACAACTCGGCAGACTCAATTTAATTCAGGTCAATTTTGGAAGCTACAAAGATTATAATATGACAAATAGGTTTTTCAGCCGTAAGCTTGCAGGAGGAGCACTGCTTGATATTGGTGTTTACTCACTTTCTCTCATTCGCTGGTTCTTCAAGGAAACACCGTCGCATGTATTGTCACAGGTTAGATATGCTCCGACCGGTGTTGATGAACAGGCAGGCATTCTGCTTATGAATGATGCTGCCGAGATGGCAACAGTCACATTATCTCTACATTCCAAGCAGCCAAAACGCGCTACACTATCTTTTGACAAAGCATATGTAGAAATCTTTGAGTATCCAAGAGGAATGCAGGCAACTATTACATACACAGAGAATGGTCATAAAGAAGTAATTGATGCAGGTGATACATCAGATGCACTTTATTACGAAGTATGTGATATGGAAAAAGCCATAAACTCTGCATCATCCGATGAAATAGAAAACCTCATTCACAGTCAGTATACATATGATGTTATGAAAATCATGTCTGATATAAGAACCGAATGGGGTATGAAATATCCTGAAGAGGAATAATAATACTACTACAACTATTCAAAAAAGGATAAGAGTTGTTAAAAAAGAGAAATATAATTCTGTTTATCAGACTTATATTTCTCTTTATTAATTTAGTGTAGCATCCTGAAAAATAATGTAGAAAATTAAAAAATAATGAAATCTGTACAACATATATTACGAATATTACATAAAATCCACAATATATTTTATTTGCAAATTATATAAAAAAAAGACCACATCATAAATTGATGTAGTCTTTTTAAGAGAGGTGACAGCCGGATTTGAACCGGCGATGACGGTGTTGCAGACCGGGGCCTTACCACTTGGCTATGTCACCATATATTATACTAAAAAACTCCCCGAGTAGGGCTCGAACCTACAACAACTCGGTTAACAGCCGAGTGCTCTACCATTGAGCTATCGAGGATTATTAAGGTTTATACCTTCAAAACTTCATACAATTCCGATTTGTTTTTTTCGTTATTAACCAGATTAAGCCCTCGACCTATTAGTAACAGTCAGCTCCACATGTTGCCATGCTTCCACCTCTGCCCTATCTACCTTGTAGTCTTCAAGGGGTCTTACTCCTTATAGGAGGGATAT
>ENA-OQIP01000050-OQIP01000050.1-human-gut-metagenome-genome-assembly--contig:-NODE-50-length-25311-cov-2.645569_pt1 | contig 25311 bp, 30 predicted proteins | sample MGYA00242585_ERZ504750 | MGnify/ENA primary metagenome ERZ504750 (study PRJEB26092, sample SAMD00036441) | human gut metagenome | host: Homo sapiens | study: EMG produced TPA metagenomics assembly of...
CTTGATCTTGCGTTCTTTCTTCAAATAATTTCCAGCGTTGAAACAACGGTCAAAACAAGGATCTGGATGTTTCTTTTCAGGCAGTGAAACCATAGGGAAATCTTTTGCTGCGTCTTTGGCGGCTGTAGTGATATCTTTTGGTATATACTGATCCATCTGAATGATATGATCTGCCGGATGGAAATAAGATCCACAGCTTCCAGCAACGATGATCGAAGAAATACCATATCTTTCGTACAATTCACGAATCCGTTCGATAAAAGGAGTGATCGGTTCCTGATCACGAAGAACTACACGCTGCATCAGTTCATCACGGATCATAAAGTTGGTGGCACTCGTATCCTCGTCAATTAAGAATAAAGAAGAATCCGTTTCCATGGCTTCAACTACATTTGCAGCCTGTGAGGTGCTTCCACTGGCATCTTCTGTGTCAAAAGAAACCGTATTTTTCCCATTTGGCAGGTTATTAATGAACATAGAAATATCTGTATTTGTAATACTTCTTCCATCTTCTGCACGAATCTTCATGGCAGTTGGATCAGTAATGACAAATTCACGACCATCCCCTTTGACATGATCGTAAACACCAAGTTCCAATGCTTTTAATAACGTCGATTTTCCATGATATCCACCACCAACGATCAGGGTGATTCCTTTCGGAATTCCCATACCCGTGATCATTCCTTGATGTGGAAGTTCAAAAGATACACGGTAAGTATCTGGTGACTGGAATTTCACACAGTTTCTTAAAGGTTTCTGTGAGATACCACTTTCTCTAGGCAAAACAGAGCCATCTGCAATAAATGCGACAAGTCCCATAGAAGACAGTTTTTTACGAATTGTATGTTGATCTTCGGATAAATAAATTACTGATTCCAACATTTTTTGATCAATATTTTTATAAAACAAAGAAGATGAAACACAATCTGGCAGCAGTCCAAACAACATTTTATCCAATTCTCTCGCATTTACAGTTCGTCCATTTGCAGGAAAACCAGCTTCAAAATGAACAGAGATGTCACCGTTGGAAGGATTGATCGTACATGCAGTTCGTTCTAGTACCTGTTGTCCACATTTACTGACAGAAAATAAACCGCTTTTTCCAGAACCTTTGGCACGAAAAGAGATCTTAGATAAAGTTTGATAAAATAATCGTGTCAAATGATCACAGAGTGCAACCTGTTTATATTTTGTATCATAAAAAGAAGCAGGAAATCCAGCCGATCTTCCTTTCACATGGATACTTAATTTTGATGGAGATGCAAAAGGATCGCCTTGTACATGATCAATGGAAAGAAAATAAGTTCCAAAATCATAAGTACCTTGCGTATTTTTATATGCAGGATATCCTTTACGGTCAATATTTTTTAATAGTGATTTTAAATTCGATGATGATTTCATAAATCAATTCCTCCTAATCCTAAAATCCATGATAACAGTCAGTGCGATTTTTGTAAACCAGATGAAATCAAAGGGAATCCGTGGTATCATAGAAAGATGATCAACAAGGAAGGCGGAATAGAGACGATGGATCTTAATAAATTAAAAGAGATACAGGCCGTGTTTTTGATATGGACGGGCTGATGTTTGACAGTGAACGCTATGTACAGAAGTCATGGGATATTGCAGGAGAACGTCTGGGATATGGACCTCTGGGGCATAATATTGTCAATACATTGGGAACAAACCTTACAAATCGTAAGAAATATTTCTTAGAACATTACGGAAATGATTTTCCATTTGATAAATTTTTGGATGGATACAGAGATGCATATTATGAATTGGTTGAAGACGGTGTGCCAGCCAAGAAAGGTCTTCATGAGATTTTGAAAGTCCTCAGAGAAAAAGGACTAAAGATCGGAGTTGCAACATCTTCCAGTGAAGAACACGCCGTAAGTAATCTGAAACGAGAAGGGATTTTTGACTACTTTGATTCCGTGATCACAGGAAATATGATCGAACACGGAAAGCCAAAGCCAGATATTTATATCGAAGCATGCAGACAATTAAAAGTCGATCCATCAAAAGCGATCGCATTAGAAGATGCAATCAATGGAATCCGTTCCGCACATGGAGCAGGCATGAATCCAGTGATGATCCCAGATATCGTGCAGGATACAAGTAAAGTCGATGATATATTATTTGGAAAATGTGAATCTTTGCTGGAATTTGCAGAGATTTTACAGGGCGTAACATTAGATATAGAAGAAACACAAAAATAAGGAGAGAATATATGGCAAAGAAGAAAAGCGCAGGGTGCGAATATTGTAGTAATTATGTGTATGATGAAGATTATGAATATTATGTATGTGATATTAATTTAGATGAAGATGAGATGGCAAGATTTATGAGCTATAGCGATTGGGATTGCCCTTATTTCCAGATGGACGATGAATATGCGATCGTTAGGAAACAAAATTAAAAGGTAAGAAATAATTGACAATAAATGGAAATCTGTTAAAATATAAATGAAGCAATTTACATAATTTGTAATATAAGGAGAAAATATGGGGAATAAAGACATTACAGATTTCAATGAAGCGCAATTAAGAAAGAGAGCAGCAAGTAAGGAAGAATTAAATATTTGTTTGACCAATAATTATGCATTTCAAAAGATATTTAAGAATGAAGAGATAGTAAAAGGATTTTTAATAGCATTGTTGCATTTAAAGGAAACAGATATTGAAGAGTTGGAGGTTACGGATCCTTTTGTGGAAGGTGAAGTAAAAGAAGAAAAAGAGGGAATACTAGATGTCAAATTAATCTTAAATGGTGGCAAAAAGATTAATATCGAGATGCAAAATACGTATCAGGAAGATTGGGCAGAGAGAAGTTTATTTTATAATTGTCGGATGTTTACAGAGGGATTAAAAAAGGGAGAATCTTATTATGAATTACCTCCATGTATTCATGTAGGAATTCTTGATTTTAATTATTTAAAAAGTCCTGGATTTTATCATAGAATTTTATTAAAAGATGATACAACAGGTGAATTGTATAGTAGTAAATTTCAATTTCATGTGATAGAATTAAGTAAAATAGCAACGACAAAAGGAAAAGCAAGAAAACAAGATCTTTATAAATGGGCTAAATTAATTTCAGCAAGTACTTGGGAAGAAATCAGAGAAGAATCTGAAGGAAATCATTACATGGAAAAGGTGAGGGATGAAATGATTAAGATGAGCCAAGATGAGAGTGAGAGATATCTTTATTTAAGGGAACAAATGGCAATCCGCGATAAAGCGAGTCAATTAAGAAGTGCAGAGAATATAGGAATAAGGAAAGGTGAACTTTTAAAATTAGTGACACTAGTACAGAGAAAAATTGAAAAAGGAGATACGGTAGATAAAATAGCAGATGATCTGTTAGAAGATCAAGAAATTATTGAGAAAATATATAATTTAATAAGAAAATATCCTGATAAAGATGAAAAAGAAATTTGTAATTTTTTGATATAAGAATAAAACCAGTCACAGGATGGTTAATACAATTACCAAAGGAATACATAAAGTAATTCAAGAAAAGGGGTGTTGCAATATGAAGAAAAATACGATCATATGCATTTCCAGAGAATTCGGCAGTGGAGGAAGAGAGGTCGGACAGCAGTTATCCAAGAAGCTTGGAATTCCTTTCTACGACAAAGAGATTTTGGCAAGAGTTGCTGAAGAAAGTGATATGTCGGAAGAGTTTGTAAAGAATCACGAGGAGAATGCAGTTTACAGCCACATTATCAATGTCCCGATCGGACACAGATTTCCAGGCGTTGACACAGAAGAGATCATGACACCAGAGAAATTATTTATGATCCAGGCACATGTGATCCATGAACTGGCAGCAGAGAATGAATCCTGCATTTTCGTGGGAAGATGTGCAGATGTGGTGCTTAAGGATCACGAAACTGCTACAGTTTCTTTATCCACAGTCCTCTAGAAGAACGGATCAAACGGATCGTAGAGACAGAACATGTGACAGAACGACAAGCGAAGAAGATGATCAAGCAAACCGATTGGGAGAGATCTTCTTATCATAATTATTATACAAAACAAAAATGGGGAGACCCCGGTAATTATGATCTCATGATCAATTCAGCAAGGACAGGAATCCAGAAAGCAGTTGAAATTATCATGGATTATGTGAAATAAAAACGATGATATGCAATGTATACAAGGTATCAAAAGATACCTTGTATATTTTTTGTATAAAAATAGAGAAAATGTAAATATTTTTAATCAGACCTTGAACAAAATCAAAAGTGTGATAAGATAAAAACTGTAAAACAAAAGACAAAACGCAGAAATAATCTTTAAAACACAGAAAAAGAAAGGAAATAATATGGAAATTACAGACAGTGCAAGGAACAGGATGTTTTCAAATAAAGATCTCGTACGATTGATCATACCGTTGATCATTGAGCAGATGTTAACTGTAACGGTAGGACTTGCGGACTCTATCATGACAGCGAATGTTGGAGAAGAAGCTGTATCAGGAGTTTCATTGGTAGACAGTGTTATGGTATTGATGATCAATCTGTTCTCGGCATTGGCAACTGGAGGAGCCGTCGTTGCAGGGCAGTTTCTCGGACAGAGAAAAAATATCATGGCATGTAAGACAGCAGACCAGTTGATCTTATTTATTGTTTCATTATCTGTAGTGATCATGGCAGGAATTTATGCATGTAAAAACTTTATTTTAAATGTAGTGTTTGGAAATATTGAACCAGGAGTTATGCATAACGCAGAAATATATCTGATGATCGTCACGGCATCTATTCCATTTATTGCAATATATAATGGATGCGCCGCATTATTCCGTATCATGGGGAATTCAAAGATTTCTATGAATATGTCTATGTTGATGAACGGTATCAACATCGCAGGAAATGCGATTTTGATCTATGGGTTTAAATTTGGAGTTGAGGGAGTTGCGATCCCAACATTAGTATCAAGAATTGTTGCAGCAGTTGTTATGGTAAGACTGCTCGCAAAACAAAATCAGGATGTGCATTTAAGCAAACATATCCATTTTCATTTTAAGGGATATTTAATACAGAAGATTTTACATATCGGAGTACCAAACGGAATTGAAAATAGTATGTTCCAGCTAGGAAGAATCATGGTATTAAGTATCGTTGCAGGATTTGGGACATCATCTATCACAGCCAATGCCATCGGAAATGTGGTAGCATCATTTGAGTTAATCCCAGGAATCGGAGTAGGATTTGCAGTGCTGACCGTTGTATCAAGATGCATCGGAGCTGGAGATTATGAAGCTGCAAGATACTATACAAAGAAGCTGTTAAAAGTAGCCTATGCAGCATTGATCGCATTAAATATCATCGTAGTTATGATCTTACCACTGATCATTCAGGTATATCATTTATCACCAGAAACAGCAGCGATCACAAGAAAGATCTTATTATATCATACTTTATGCTGTGTAACGATCTGGCCGCCAGCATTCACGATCCCGAACACATTAAGAGCCGCAAATGATGTCAAATACTGTATGGTTGTAGCATCAGCCACGATGTGGATATTTAGAATCTTCTGCAGCGTTGTTCTTGGAAAATGGATGGGACTTGGAGTCTTCGGAGTCTGGGTAGCAATGACATTAGACTGGGTATTCAGAGGAATCCTGTTTGTCAAACGATACATACAAGGGAAATGGCAGAGAATGGCATTGATTTAACATGAAACAGATCAAATAAAGAAATTGTAGAAGATAAAAACATCCCAGAATCGTCAGGTATAAAAAGACGATTCTGGGATGTTTAAAATTGTGTCTAGAATATAAATCCAGGATCTTCAGAAGTATCCATTTCATCAAAAGTAACTTTTTCCGTTAATTTATTCTTTTTATTTTCCATTGTAATAAAAGCACGGCAATTTGTTGGGATTGTAACGGAAGAACCTTTTATTTTTTTCATTTTAGTAGCTCCTGGCTTGTAAGTATAAATAGATTTTACTCTCCAGTTCTTATTAGGAGTGATCTTGATGTTACGTCCCATAAAGGAGATCGAAGATCCGTTTTTATTCTTAAAATCAGAAGTACAGTCTCTTCCATCCACTACGATCTTCTTAAAAGGATTTGAGTATTTTATAACTTTGACTGTTGTTTTTACAGAATAAGTTTTACCTCTGTATTTAAATTTTGCAGTGATTTTTGTTGATCCTGTTTTCTTAAGTTTTACACCGATTCCTACTTGATTGTTATCTGCAATAAGATAATAATCTTTTCCAAAAGTTTTTGTAGAAATAACCTTTCTATTTGAAGATTTAACCTTCATACCATTACGCAGGATGGATTCTGAATTAGAGCGATTTGTTCCCTTGATATAGATCACATTTGTGTAAAAACCATTCCCGCCATTATCTTTTTTGTCATAACTTAATGTTGTCTTCTTAGGTAGAGAAAATTTTGCTTTCGCATTTACACTATAAGCAGAACACATACCTACTGTTAATACAGATGCCAGAAAAATAGAGGCACCTTTTAAAAAACTTTTCTTCATAAAATTCTCCTTTCGATGAACAAAAAATACAAAATCATTATAGCATAGAAATATGCAAAAATGTAAGGTATAATAAGGATAAAACAACCTTCAAGGAGGATACTGTTATGAATAAAAAAGAACTGGCACTAGAAGTCATTGAGCGTCTGAAGAATGAATATCCAGATGCAGACTGCACATTGGAATATGATCAGGCATGGAAATTATTAGTTAGTGTAAGACTGGCGGCTCAGTGTACGGATGCACGAGTAAATGTCGTGGTAAAAGGATTATTTGAAAAATATCCAACAGTAGAAGCACTGGCAGCAGCAGACGTTGCAGATATTGAAGAAATCGTACGACCCTGTGGTCTTGGAAAGAGCAAGGCAAGAGATATCAGCAAATGTATGAAAGTTTTAAGAGATGAATATAACGGTAAGATCCCAACCGATTTTAAATCGATTCTAAGTCTTCCTGGGGTCGGAAGAAAAAGTGCCAACCTGATCATGGGAGATGTTTTTGGCAAACCTGCGATCGTTACGGATACACATTGTATCCGTTTGGTCAACCGGATTGGATTGGTTGATGGGATAAAAGACCCTAAAAAAGTTGAGATGGCATTATGGGAGATCGTTCCACCAGAAGAAGGAAGTGATTTCTGCCACAGGCTGGTATGGCATGGAAGAGATGTCTGTACGGCAAGAACAAAGCCTCATTGTGAGAGATGTTGTTTGAATGATATCTGTGCACAAATTATATAAAGGTACCATGATCAAAAGTATGAAAGGAGAAAGTTTATGAGGAAACTATTAAGAAGAGCTGCCAGTATTGCATTAGCAGCGGCAATGCTATTTACAACTGCAGGAGTCAGCCAGAAGAAGGTAGAGGCTGCTTCTACAGGGAAATTATCTGTTACAGGATATCAGGATTATAACGATGCACAGAAAATCTTAAAAGAAGTGAACAAATACCGTAAGAAAAATGGACGCAAAGCATTGAAGATGGATCGAGGATTGACAAATTCAGCAATTATGCGTGGATTTGAAACAACGATCTATATTCCAGAAACAAGTCCGCATAGAAGACCAAATGGAAAGCTTTCAAAAAGTATCAACAAGAAGATCATCTATGAAAACTGCGCACAATCCGCAGAAACTACACCGAAGCAGATCGTAAAGGGTTGGATCAATTCTTCCACACATAGAAAAGGTCTGTTACTTTCGAATGCAAAAAGTGTAGGGGTTGCAGCAGTTACGGTTGTGTCAAGAGACGGATACGAAGCCAATACCTGGGTATTAGACTTTAGCAGTTCCAAAGCAAAGAAAGTAGAAAAATCCAAGGCAAGAAAGCAATTTACAAAAAATATCGTGACAAAGAATTCATATTTAAAGAAGAGTTATTTAAAACTAGACAGCAGATACGGTACAATATGGGAAACAGAAAAAATGCAGATGAAGCCAACATATCAAGGCAAAATGATGAAAGAGTACGGTGTGTATCCAACAGTGATCAATACATCATCTTTCACATCATGGAAGAGTAGTAATCCATCCGTGGCATCTGTTGACTCGAATGGAAGAATCACAGGAAATAAAGCTGGAACAGTGACGATTTCTGCAAAATTAAAAACAGGGACAAAGATAACGATTTCAAAGAAGATCAAAGTTGTACCGACGAATCAGCAAATCGATCCATGGGAATAGGCAAAAACTAAAGAAGCAGGATAGAATAAAAAAACGTAATCTCAAGAGGTTCATTTGAGATACGTTTTTTTTCTATAGGATTATGCCTGAAATCCAAGGTAGGCATTGATTCTCTTATGAAATAGAGAAGAAAATATATTTGTAATATTACCACTTAAGAAAGCGGCGATCACGGTTCCGATTCCAACGGATGGTAATTCTGGAAGCAATACAAAAGAAGAGATCGCAGAACATACAGTAAATAAAACTTCCAGACAAACTCTGACAGCGCCAAAGCTTATATTTTTCTTATCAGAGATAGTTTTCACAAGTCCTTCCATTGGCATAACAGCGAACCCGGAACTGATCGTGAATCCGACACCTATTGATAGAACGGCACATGCGATGACAGATAGTAAAATCTTAGCGGCAAGTCCATGAGGTTCAATAAAGAATAAACCATAAGAAGTAAATTCGATAAATAAAGAATAAACAAAAGTCAAACCAAGCTGAGTCAACTGCATTTTCCCGAATTCATGAAGGATCAGAGCTTCGCAAACTAAGAAAGTAGAGTTGATCAGGAAGTTAAATAAGGCATAGCTGTGAACTGGGGAAAGATAACTTAATGTCAAAGCCATCGTACAGCTAGGTGCAACTCCAAGAGCTGCTTTCAAAAATAAATTAGAACCAACAGACATGATCAACAGTCCTAAAATATAAAATAACAATCTATGGTAAAAAAATCTTTTTTTGTTTTTCATAATATCAACGATTCCTTTCATCAAAATTTCATATTTTATCAATCGTATTCCCTTTGTGTTTCTTATTATATATATAGAGAGCGAAGTATTGCAATTCCAGTTGAGATTTGATATATTCCAAATAGGAATATACGAAGATATTTGAAAAAGGTATGGAAAAATGGAAATACAGCAATTATATTATTATATGGAATTATGTAAACAGAAAAATTTCACAGAAGCTGGATATGCCTGTAACATGACACAAGGTGCATTATCAAAACAGATCCGTAAGTTGGAAAATGAGTTAGGAATTACACTGATCCGCAGGAATACAAGGAAATTTGAGTTGTCCAAAGAAGGAGAGATCTTTTTGTCTTATGCAAAGAAAATGACGGGAACCTATGAAGAGATGTTGAAAAATGTTCAGAAAAATCAGGAAATTAAGATTGGTTGTATGCCGGTTCTTGCACCATATCATTTTGCAAGATTGGTGGCGGATTTCAGAAAAGAATATCCAGATATCAAACTTGTGATCGATGAAAGAATCGCAAGTGATATTCAGGAAAACTCCGATCGTTATGATTTCTTGATCTTGAGAGAAAATATGATGGAAGATCAGAAAAAATTCCGTTTTTCCCCACTGTATGATGATAAATTGTGTGCAGTGTTATATGAAAAACATCCGCTTTATGGAAGAGATCGACTTCAACTGAAAGAATTGAAAGATGATGTTTTTATCTTCCCAGAGAGAGGCAGCGGAAGTTACGAAGTGTTTTATAAGAGTTGTGAGAAAGCAGGATTTGAACCGAAAATAGCTTTTGAATTTCCACAAGCAAATACAATCATGAGTTTTGTAAGTGAAGGGGTTGGGGTTACGATCACATTTTCAACGGTTTATAGAGAAGCTAAATGTGCTGGAGTTAAAATGATACCATTAGAAGATGAATTACATTCTGTGATATCACTATTTTATAGAAAAAATAAGCCATTGGATTATGCAAAGAAGCAGTTTTTAAATTATGTAAGAGAGCATTTGTATACGTAAAAAAATTAGAAGGCATATTGTGAATCTGTTATACTAGAGGAAGTAAATACAAGGAGAATTCTTATGAAGTATGTCATAAAAATAATACTGATCGTGACATGCCTGATCATTATGTTACCATTTGGCGGATGTGGCCGGAAGAAGCAGGTAACAGCTCAGAAAGCAGGAGTATTAAAGCCAGAAGCACCGGGGAAGGAAGTTTTGGATCATGGAGAGGCTGTGGTTGATATATCGAATGTGGCTCAAGGCTATGTAGCACTGCGATATAAGGGAAGTGCAAAGAAGATCAGTGTTGAAGTGATCGGAAAGAATAATAAAGTATATAAATATTTTATTGAACGGACAAAAGAGCCGACATATTTTCCATTGACCAGTGGAAATGGTACATATCAGATCTCTGTATATGAAAATGTGCAGGACGATGAATACAGTGTTTTGATGATGGATAGTTTTGAGGTGAAATTAAAAAATAAATTTCTGCCATTTTTATATCCTAACCAGTATGTAGAATTTACAAGTAAGACGAAAGCAGTAAAGGAAGCGAAGAAACTGGCAAATGGTTCCAAAGATGATCTGGCAATCGTCAAAGCTGTTTATAATTATGTGGTCAAGAATGTAAAATATGATGATGAGAAAGCGCAGAATGTTCAGAGTGGATATCTGCCATCGGTAGATGAGACATTGAAGACAAAGAAAGGAATCTGCTTTGATTATGCTGCGTTGATGACGGCAATGCTGCGTTCGCAGGGGATTCCGACCAAGCTTGAGATCGGGTATTCAGGGGATATCTATCATGCCTGGATCAGTACCTGGTTGAATGAAAAGGGATGGGTAGATAATATCATTCAGTTCGACGGGAAAAGCTGGGAGTTAATGGATCCGACACTGGCAGCGAATAGTGATAACAAGGAAGATGTGAAAGAATATATTGGGAATGGAGAACATTATGTACTTCAGTATAGTTATTAAGAAGGGATAGATATGAAGAAGAAACTTAGCAACGAAGAACTGATCACATTTTGTGGTCAGATGGCGCTGATCTTGAAATCTGGGATTTCATCGCTTGAGGGGATTTACATTATGGAAGATGGAGATGTCCAGACAGAAGGCAGGGAGATATTAAAAGAGATCCGCGAAGAACTTGAAATGTGTGGAATGCTTTATCCTGCAATGGAGAAAACAGGGGTTTTCCCAGAATATGCACTTCATATGACGGAGATCGGGGAACAGACAGGAAGACTGGATGAGACGATGGAAGCATTGGCGGCATATTACCAGAGGGAAGAAGAAATATTAGATGCGGTCAAGAGTGCAGTGACTTATCCGGTTGCGATGCTCGGGATGTTGTTAGTGATCGTCGCAGTATTATTTATAAAAGTTATGCCAGTATTTGAACAGGTATATATGCAATTAGGGCAAGAGATGACAGGAGTTGCACGTCAGTTATTGAATATTGGAGATTGGATGAGGCAGTCGGCAATTGTTCTGGTAGTTTTGGCAGTGGTGATCTTGATCATAGTATTTTTCGTTATTTTTTATAAAAAGGCAAGAATTGAATTTATCTCGAAGATACAAACCATCGGATTTATGAAGAAAATCGCATGGAAACGCGCAAGAACAAGATTCGCAGGTGGAATGGCAATGGCATTAAAGAGTGGACTTGATATGGATGAAAGTCTGTTACTTTCTGAGAAACTGACAGATTATGAACCGTTGAAAATGAAGATTCAGCAATGTCAGGAACAGATGAAACAAGGAGAAACATTTCCTAAAGCGTTGAAAGAGACGCGTATTTTTGATGGAATGCAGGAAAGATTGATGATCATCGGTTATGAAACGGGTGCCGTAGATGAGGTAATGGAACAGGCAGCAGATCTGTATCAGAAACAACTGCAGGATCAGATTCAGAAGATGATCGCTGTGTTAGAACCGACGCTGGTAGGAATCTTATGTGTGATCGTAGGGATCATTTTATTATCTGTCATGTTGCCACTAGTTGGTATTATGGCTGGAATTGGATAAGGGAGGCAGATTTTGAGAAATCGTTTTCAAAAACAAAGAAAAATTGACAATAAAATTCGAATTTTCCTGCCAGTTATGATCTGTGGCATTATGGTGGCTGTGTTATGGAATAGCAGCAGCCAGATTTTTCGGGAAACAAAGAAAAGACAGGAAGAAAGTCTGAAAGAAGCCGTGATCAAAGGGGCGGTACAATGTTACAGTGTGGAAGGGCGATATCCAGAAAGTCTTTCTTATATGGAGAAACATTATGGATTGGAGTATGACAAAGACGAGTTTGTGATCTCATACGAGATCATTGGGTCTAACCGCATGCCACAAGTTACGGTGATCCCATTGAATGAGAGGTGAGGTTTTTGGAGAGACAAAGACATATGACAGATCAGATGTTTCTTGTGATCTTATTTGCAGTGTTTGCAGTTTGTGCGTTTTCCTTGAGTATGATCGGGGCGAATATATATAGTCATACAGCTTCTGTGATGAATGAGGATTATGAGGAACGGATCGATATTTCTTATGTAACAGAAAAGATAAGACAGTGGGATGAAAAGGACAGCATCGAGATCGGCAGCTTTCATGGACGCACAGCCCTGATCCATACAGAAAAGATCAATGGGAAAAAATACAATACTTATCTCTATCAAGAGAAGGGTGCGTTGAGAGAATTAATGGTAAGAGAAGGTCTGGATACAACAACGATGCAGGGAGAGAAGATCGTGGCAGCAAAAGATTTTTCTGTAATAGAAACAAAACAGCTGTATCATATAAAGATTCAGGGAAGTGATGGCAAGATATATCAGAACTGTGTATACAGACACAGCAGGAATTAGGAGGAAGTATGAGACAAAAAAGCAATGGAACACACCTGATCCTGATGGAATTAATGATGGTATTATTCTTTTTTGCAATCTGTGGATCAATCCTGCTTCAGGTATTTGTAAAAGCTCATAACATTAGTGCAAAAGCAAGAGAAATGACAGAGACAAAAAATTATGTAACACAAGCTGCAGAACTGATAGAAGCGGGTGCTTATGACATCAAAGATTTTCAAGAATATTTTACACAAATAGATGGTAAAGCCGGAGATTATCAGTGTTATTATGATCAGGATTGGAATGAGATAAAGAAAACAAAAGCCCGTTATCATATGACGATAAAGCTTGAAAGGCAGCCAGCGAAAGTTCTGGGAAAGATTACGATGTGGAGGGAAAACCAACAGATTTATCAGCTTGATATTTTAAGATACAGGCAGGAAAGGAAAGATAATGAAAGATCGTAAAATGCCATTTTTAGGGATTGGAGCAGCTTCGATCGTGCTCGTGTTAGCTATGGTCTGTTTAGCAGTTTTTGCGGCTTTGACACTTTCAAGTGCCAAGGGAGATCATACGTTAAGTAAAAAGAATTTGGAACGTACGTCGGCTTTTTATCAGGCATCCAATGCGGCGAATGAACAAGTTGGAGCGATTGATGAGAAACTATGGAAGTTGTATCGAAGATCTAAGGATAAAAAAGATTATATGAAAAGGGTTCGACGATCGTTTACAAAAAGCAAGGGGATTTCATATAATAAAAAAGAGAAAACAATTGCATTTCAGGAAAGTATCACAGATAAACAGCAGCTATCTGTGAAATTGCAGATTTATTATCCGGAGAAAAAGAATGATCCGTGTTATGAAGTGATTAAATGGAAGAAAGAAGCTGTTGGGGCATGGAAGAAGGATGATTCCCTTCCGGTTTATCGAAATAAGTAAAAGGGGTCAGTATGAATATTGAAGAATTTTTAACATTAGCAGCAAAAGAGGAAGCCTCAGATCTGTTTATTGTAGCAGGGCTTCCATTGACGATGAAAGTAAATGGAGTGATGCGTCGCATCAATGAAGAAAAAATGATGCCGCAAGATACGGAAAAAATAATCCGGGAGATTTATGAGAAAGCGTTAGACAGAGACATAGATCAACTGTTGAAGACAGGGGATGATGATTTCTCATTTGCAATTCCTGGATTGTCAAGATTTCGTGTCAGTGCATATAAACAGAGAGGATCCTTAGCGGCAGTGATCCGTGTGATCGCATTCCGCCTGCCAGACTATAAGCAATTAAGAATACCAGAGCAGGTAATGAAATTAAGTGAATTAAACAAAGGACTTGTGCTTGTAACAGGACCAGCGGGAAGTGGAAAATCCACGACACTTGCATGCATGATAGAAGAAATCAATGAAACAAAAGAAGATCACATCATCACATTGGAAGATCCTTTGGAATTTTTACATCAACATAAGAAAAGTATCGTCAGTCAGAGAGAAGTAAACATGGATACTATAAATTATGTTACTTCCTTAAGAGCCGCATTAAGACAAAGTCCGGATGTGATATTGCTTGGGGAAATGAGAGATTATGAAACGATTCAGGTAGTTATGACAGCTGCAGAAACAGGGCATCTGGTATTTTCAACACTTCATACCATCGGGGCAGCGAATACGATCGAACGTATCATAGATGTATTTCCACCAAATCAGCAACGCCAGATCATGATTCAGCTGGCTTCTGTATTACAGGCAGTGATCTCTCAGCAGCTGATACCAACGATGGATGGAACATTGATTCCTGTGTTTGAGATCATGGAAGTGACCCCGGCGATCCGCAATATGATCCGTGAAAATAAAGTGCATCAAATAGATGGTTTGATCTATTCCTCTACAGGGAGCGGAATGATATCTATGGACCAGTCATTGATCAATCTATATAAAGAAGGACAGATCAGCAAAGAAACTGCGATTTTATATGCATCCAATCCAGAAATGATAATAAAAAGGATCCGCTAAGAAATATGGTCAGAAACAGGCTGAAATCCATCGGAATTTATTGACAAAAAAGTGCGAATATTGTACGATAAAAATATATTATAGGGTGAGTGTCTCTCATATGGAGATTGAGAGACAAAAGCAAAAAGTATAGATATTAATATTAAGAAGGGGCGAGAGTTATGAAGAAGAAAGTCATGGTCGGATTGGTGTCCGTGGTAGTAGCTGTTGCATTGGTTTTTGGTGGAGTCACATTTTACAATAACCGTCAGCAGGAGAAGTTTGAGAAGCAGATGGCTTCCTATGAAAGCGTTGATACTATGCAGCATCCAAGCGAAGCAACAACATCAATTGATGGGATTCAAGTACCGCTTGGCAAGAAACCGAAGGTAACGACGAAGAAAACAACAAAGAAAAGCACAAGAATCCAGAAGCTTAAGAAGAAAGCAAGCAGAAGCAAAATAACAACAAGAAGAACAACAAAGAGAAGAACAACAACATCTCAGAATCATTCCAGACGTAAGGTTGTGAATACAAAAGTTGTCAAAACACAGAAGGATTATGACAAGAAGGGTTCTAAGAAGAGAACGATCAAGACAGTCGTTCAGACAACGACCAAGACAACAACGGTTGAATTGAGTCAGATGTCTGGTGTTTCTGGAACAACATTAAGAACACTTGGTTCTCAGGCAGATGGTAAGATCTTGAATGCATTTGAAGATCTGAAGTTTAAGATGGTGATTGATAAAAATGCGGAAGCGACAGGTGTATTTAGCGTTAAGAGCCATAAGATCGCACTTCAGAGTGCGAGATCTTCTGTATTACTTCACGAATTAGGACATTTTGCTAATTTCCTTGCAGGAGATAAAGTTGGAACGAGTGAATGGAAGTCAATTTACAATGCTGAGAAGGATAAATATGATGGATATAACAAAGCATATGCGATCAAGTCAGCATCTGAGTATTTTGCAGAATCTTACAAGGATTATAAGGAGCATCCATCCGCATTAAGATCAAAGAGACCAAGAACTTACCAGTTTGTTAAGAGTACGATTGATGGAATTACAGACAGCGATGTACAGAACATCAAAGATACCTATGGAGAATACTGGGGATTATAGGACGATACCTGAAGGAGTACTTTCTCAGAAAGTACTCTCTTTTTTTGCCAATTGCCTGTGTTGTTCTATAGAATGTGAAAGAGTGTAGAAACAAGGGATATTTAAAAAATAAAAGGAGAAATAAGATGTTAAAGATCAAGGAATACGTCAAAGCAGAAAGTCTTGAGCAAGCTTATGAGCTGAATCAGAAGAAGACCAACTGCGTGATCGGTGGCATGTTGTGGCTTAAGATGGTCACAAGAAATGTACAAAAAGCAATTGATCTGTCGGGTCTTGGACTTGATCAGATCGAAGAAAATGATGAGGAATTTTCAATCGGAGCAATGGTAACACTAAGACAGATCGAACTTCATGAAGGATTAAATACATGGAGTCAGGGAGCGGTTAAAGAAAGTGTGACACACATTGTCGGAGTACAGTTCCGTAATCTTGCGACAGTAGGTGGAAGTATTTTTGGAAAGTTCGGTTTTTCTGATGTATTAAGTTGTTTTCTGGCGTTTGACAGTTATGTAGAATTACATCACGAAGGAATCATTCCATTAGATCAATTTGCAGCAAATAAATATCCAAATGATATTTTAGTGCGTTTGATCATTAAGAAACACCCACAGGAAAGTGTTTATCTTTCTCATAGAAATACAAAGACAGATTTTCCAGTTTTGACATGTGCTGTTTCATTAGGTGAGAAAGAGGCGTATGCGGTTGTCGGTGCAAGACCATCCAGGGCTTGCAGAGTCAGATTATCAGATCAGTGGATGGATCAGATTAAAGATGATGAAGGAAGAAGAAAACTCGCAGATGAAGTGACTGATCAGATGAATTTTGGAAGCAACATGAGAGGAAGTGCTGCTTACCGTGAACAGTTATCAAAAGTCTTATTAAGAAGAGGCTTTGAACAGTTAGAAGAAAGGAGAGAAAAATAAACATGGAGATTACATTTACATTAAATGGAAAGAAAGTAACCCCACAGATTGATGCAGACACTCTCCTGATCGATCTTGTCAGAGATCTTGGCTGTTACAGTGTGAAACGTGGATGCGAGACATCAAATTGCGGCTTATGTACGGTATTTATGGATGACCAGCCAATCTTATCATGTTCCATTCTTGCGGCAAGAGTTGATGGACATAAGATCGATACTTTAGAAGGACTGCAGGAAGAAGCAGCTGAGTTTGGAGCTTTTATTGCAAACCAAGGGGCTGAACAATGCGGATTTTGTAACCCAGGAATGATCATGAATGCGATCGCATTATTTAGAGAGATTCCAGATCCGAGTGAAGAAGAGATCAAAGAATACCTTGCGGGGAATCTTTGCAGATGTTCTGGATATGAAGGACAGCTTCGAGGGATCTTAGACTTTTTGGAATATAAGAAAAATAAAGATGGAGGTGCCGAATGAAAGTAGTTAACCAGCCGATCATGAAAAAAGACGCTATGGCACTTGTGACAGGGAAACCTGTATTTACAAACGATAAGGCACCAAAAGAATGTCTGATCGTGAAATTACTTCGAAGTCCATATGCGAACGCAATGATCAAATCGATCAACACCCAGTTTGCTATGAAAGTGCCAGGGATTGAGGCAATTTATACATGGGAAGATGTGCCACAGGAACGTTTTACGATGGCAGGACAGACATATCCAGAATTAAGCCCATATGACAGACAGATTCTGGATCAGCATGTCCGTTATGTTGGAGATCCTGTTGCGATCGTTGCCGGAGAGAATGAAAAGTGTGTTGATCAGGCGATCAAGATGTTACGTGTGGAATACGAAGTACTGCCAGCAAACTTAGATCCACGTAAGGCAATGGATAAAGATACACCGCTAGTGCATCCAGAAGATAACTGGAAAGCATTATGTAATATTGGTGCAGATAATAAGAAAAACTTGTGTGCAACAGAAGAAACACACGAAGGAGATGTCGATGCGGTATTAGCAGATTGCGACGTGGTTGTAGAACATACATATCATACAAAAGCAAATCAGCAAGCAATGATGGAGACATTCAGAACTTATTGTTTTATTGATGAATATGGAAGATTGAACGTTGTTAGTTCTACACAGATCGTATTCCATGTACGAAGGATCTTATCCAATGCATTATGCATTCCAAAATCAAAGATTCGTGTATCAAAACCAAGAATTGGTGGAGGATTTGGAGCAAAACAGAGTTCTATCTCCGAAGTATATCCAGCATTTGTCACATGGATGACAAAGAAACCATCCAAGATCATTTTTTCAAGAGAAGAGTCTCAGATCGCATCTTCACCAAGACATGAGATGCAGGTAACAGTTCGTGTCGGAGCAAACAAGAATGGAAAGATCCGTGCGATCGATGTTTATACATTATCCAATACAGGAGCCTATGGAGAACATGGTCCAACAACGGTAGGGTTATCTGGGCATAAATCAATTCCGTTATATCGAGATCTGGAAGCACATCGTTTTGCATATGATGTTGTGTATACAAATCGTATGTCAGCTGGGGCTTATCGTGGATATGGTGCGACACAGGGTGTGTTTGCGCTGGAATCAGCAGTCAGTGAACTTGCAGCTAAGATAGGAATGGACCCAACGAAGATCCGTGAGATGAATATGGTCCGTGAAGGCGATGTGATGCCAGCATATTATGGAGAAACAGCAAACAGCTGTGCTTTGGATCGATGCCTTGCACGTGCAAAAGAGATGATCAAATGGGATGAAAAATATCCATGCAAAGATATGGGAAATGGAAAAGTTCGAAGTGTCGGACTGTCAATGGCGATGCAGGGTTCCGGCATTTCTGGCGTTGACGTTGGTTCTGCAACGATCAAATTAAATGACGATGGATTGTATACACTTTCTATTGCGGCAGCAGATATGGGAACTGGATGCGATACGATCTTGGCCCAGATGGCGGCAGAATGTCTGGAATGTTCTATTGATGATATCATGGTCAGCGGAGCAGATACAGATACATCACCATACGATTCTGGATCTTACGCATCAAGTTCTACCTACGTCACAGGAAAAGCAGTGGAACGTGCCTGCGAAAAATTAAAGGGACATATTTTCAATAAAGCAGCTGAGATGATGGAAGTTGCAGATACAGATACTTTGGAATTGACGGAAAGAAAGTCAGAGATGCAGAGAGCGGCAAAGAGGTTTCATTAGTGGACATCGCAACAGCATCTATGTGCAACAATAATGAAACTTTCCAAGTGACAGAGACAAACAGTTCTCCAGTATCCCCACCACCATTTATGGTAGGAATGGTTGAGATTGAGCTTGATAAAGAGACAGGACATATTGAAATCTTAGATTATGTCGCAGTCGTAGATTGTGGAACACCAGTCAATCCAAATCTTGCAAGAGTTCAGGTAGAAGGCGGGCTCGGCCAGGGAATCGGAATGGCATTGTATGAGGGTGTTGATTACACACCAAATGGATATGTAAAACAAAATTACTTTCATGCAGTATAAAGTTCCAGCAAGAGTCGATGTTGGAAAGCTTCGTGTAGAATTTGAGAGCAGTTATGAGCCAACAGGACCATTTGGAGCAAAATCTATCGGAGAGATCGTTATCAACACACCATCTCCAGCATTAGCCCATGCCGTATTTAATGCAACCGGATTATGGATCCGAGAATTGCCGATCACCAGTGAAAAGATCGTTATGGGATTATTGGAGAAAGAATAATATAACATGGATAAAATAAAAGCAGCGGTCATTTATCTTGCATCAGGAAACAGCAAACGTTTCGGTCAGGAGAATAAATTATTGCAAATGATCGGAACCAAGCCAATGTATCGTTATGGATTGGACCGATTGATCGATCTATGCAAAGATCATGAAGGGTTTGAGATCATTGTTGTCACACAGTATCAGGAAATTATGAAGCAAACACAATACGACCCAATAACGACAGTGTTTTGTCCAGAAAGTAAATATGGGATTTCATGGTCGATCAAAGCAGGGATCAAAGCAGCGAAAGATGCAGAATTCTATACATTTTTCGTAGCAGACCAGCCCAATATGAAAAGAGAGACAATCGAAAGATTTCTCTCTTTTATGGCAGATGAATCTTGTGAACTTGGCTGTGTCAGAACAGAAGAAAACCTTGGGAATCCTGTATGGTTCTCAAAGAAATATAAACGAGAATTGTTATCGCTTACAAAAGATCAAGGTGGCAAGAAAATCCTCAAAAAACACATAGAAAATGCAAGATTTTTCAAGGTATTGGAAGAAACTGAACTTTGCGATATAGATTATCCAAAAGAAATGCAAGCAATGCTTGCAAAGCGAGGCAAAAGTAGTTAAAATATTATTTAAAATACAAAAGAGCGTGGAGGCCAAGTGATGGAATTATTAAAAGAGAGAATTCGAAAAGATGGAGTCGTGAAAGAAGGAAATGTCCTCAAAGTAGACCGCTTTTTGAATCATCAGATGGATGTAAAATTATTCCGTGAGATCGGTAAAGAATTTAAGAAACGTTTTGAAGGCGAAGATATCAATAAGATCCTTACGATCGAAGCATCAGGAATCGGAATCGCCTGTGTTGTGGCAGAGATTTTTGATGTACCAGTCGTATTTGCAAAGAAAACACAGACAAAGAACATCGCAGGAGATGTATATACAACAAAGGTAGAATCATTCACACATGGAAGAGTCTACGACATCATTGTATCCAAAGAATTCTTAGGAGAAGGAGACCGTGTATTACTGATCGACGATTTCCTTGCCAACGGTAAAGCCTTAGAAGGATTAGCGAAATTAGTCAAAGATTCCGGAGCAGAACTGGTCGGAGCAGGAGTCGTGATCGAGAAAGGATTCCAGCCAGGTGGAGATTTCTTAAGAAAACAGACACACTTAGAATCCCTTGCAATCGTAGATGCTATGGACGAGAAAACAGGAGAAATCACATTCCGTGAATAATGTCTTTGACGTTTTTGTATGTAGGCTTGCATGTATGTGACAGAAATAAAAGAAAAACAGGCGATCAATCCAAGCGGAACTTTATTTGGAGCGGACTATAAAGTAGGAGCAAGGACTATCTGGAAGTCTTGGTGTTGTATTAACAGTACCGATCACAGCATTGATCGCATCATTTCTTGCAGTGCGCAAAAAATAAATTTTATAATTCATAAAATGAATCATAAATACAGTCTATGGATTTTATAAAAAACATCTATAAATCTATTGACACAGAAAAAAAATTCATGTATCGTAAAAACATCAAAACAAGGAGAAACTAAGATGACAACAAGTAAGATGAATAATTGCACATTTTATTACTTTAGCTTTCAGGGTTATTATTTTTATCCTGACTATTTTTGTTGCAATGAATCATCGCCAAAACTTATGTCACTTTAAACCGACAGAGTAAAACATTTAAGGCATGCATTCTTGCAACAGAGTGCATGCCTTTTCTTTTTACTCAAAGAAACAAAGGCCGCACCAGAGAAGCAAGATAGAAACGACTTGCCAGGAAAGGACGAACATCATGATTATTATTTTAAAGAAACAGGCAGAAGAAGCAAAGATCAACGCATTAAAGAAAGAGATGGAAGAGCAGGGACTGGGAATCCACGAATCCGAAGGTGTTAACACAAGGATCCTTGGATTAGTGGGAGATACATCTGTTGTAGATATGCGTCATATCATGGCAAACAGCATCGTTGAAAATGTACAGCGTATTCAGGAGCCATACAAGAAGGCCAACAGAAAATTCCATCCAAACGATACAGTTGTTGATGTAAACGGAGTAAAGATCGGTGGTGGAAACTTCCAGGTGATCGCAGGACCATGTTCTATTGAGACAAAAGAACAGATCACAGAAGTCGCAAACGATGTGAAGAATTCTGGTGCAGGATTATTAAGAGGAGGAGCTTTCAAACCAAGAACTTCCCCATACTCTTTCCAGGGACTTCATGGAGAAGGATTAGAATTATTATTAGAAGCTAAGAAAGCAACAGGACTTCCAGTTGTTACAGAGATCATGGATGCAAGTCATCTTCCATTATTCGAAGATGTGGACCTGATTCAGGTTGGAGCAAGAAATATGCAGAACTTTGAATTATTAAAAGAATTAGGAAAGATCAACAAACCAATCTTATTAAAGCGAGGACTTGCAGCAACGATCGAAGAATGGTTAATGAGTGCAGAATACATTATGGCAGGTGGAAATGAAAATGTAATCCTTTGTGAAAGAGGAATCCGAACATACGAGACAGCTATGAGAAATACATTAGATCTTTCTGCAATCCCTATGATCAAGAAGAAATCCCATCTTCCAGTCATGGTAGATCCATCTCATGCAACAGGAATCAGAGATATGGTAGAGCCAATGGCATTAGCAGCGATCGCAGCTGGGGCCGATGGATTAATGGTAGAAGTTCATAATGATCCAGCCAAAGCATTATGTGATGGACCACAGTCACTGACACCAGAACAGTTTGATACATTGATGAAGAAGGTAAATAAGACAAGAGAATTCTTTCAGACATTATAACTAGAAAAAATCTTGCTGAGAATTGTAAATTGGGATATACTATAACTAAAGAAAGAAAAAGACAACCCGGGAATCCATTGATTTCCGGGTGTTTGTCAGTTTTATAGATTCTAAGGAAAAAGGAGAGATATCTTATGAAAGTAATCGTCGGACTGGGGAATCCGGGAAAGAAATATGACAACACAAGACACAATATTGGATTTGAAGCCCTTGATTATATTGCAGACAAAGAAGGCATAAGTATAAATACAGGGAAACACAAAGCATTGATCGGAACTGGTTATATGGGAGGAGAAAAGGTCCTTCTTGTGAAACCACAGACATTTATGAACTTAAGCGGAGAAAGTCTTCGTCCGATCATGGATTTCTACAAATTAGAGCCAGAAGATTTTATTATCATTCATGATGATATCGATCTTGATGTTGGAAGACTGCGTATCCGAAAAAAGGGAAGTGCAGGTGGACATAATGGACTGAAAAGTATCATTAGTCATTTAGGAAGTATGGATTTCCCAAGGGTGAAGATCGGTGTTGGAGAGAAACCAAAAGGATATGATCTGGCAGATTATGTATTAGGACATTTTACAAAAGAAGAACAGGCAATCTTTGCGGAACGTTTTGATGAAGTGTACGATGCAGTACAGCTGATCGTTATGGGCGACATCACAGAAGCGATGAACCGCCACAATAAGAAAAAGTAGGGATAGAAAGTGTTAGAACATATATTAAAAGACGATCCGGTATACAGACAATTAAAAGATGGGGTCGAAGATTACTGTGGCCCGGTTCTTGTATCAGGATGCACCGATACAGCCAAATGGCATCTGACCAGTCTGATCGGAAATCATAAGAAAAAGCAATTTAAGATCATCATCGTACCAGACGAGAACAAAGCAAGACAATGGGTCGAGGCAAGTCATTTCTTTGGAGAAAAGGTTCAGTATATTCCAGCAAAAGATCCATGTTTTATACAGCCGATGTTCATGGAAATGCAATCGCAAGAGACCGTATGCTAGCGATCAAGAAGATTGTGGATGACAAATGTGGAACCTTTGTGATGACGATCGATGCGGTGATGGATCAGGTTGTTCCATTAAGTGATATCAAGAATCATAAGATGACGTTCAAAATGGGAGAGGCACTGGAAGAGGCAACGATCGCAGAAGAATTTGTTGCCAGAGGCTACGAAAAAGCACCATTTGTTGAGGCTCCAGGTGAGTTTGCTGTGCGAGGAGGAATCATTGATATTTTCCCATACACGCAGGAAAGCCCATATCGTATCGAACTATGGGGAGATGAAATTGATTCGATCCGAAGTTTTGATAAAGAAAGCCAAAGATCCATCGAAGAAGTCGATACTCTGACCATTTATCCGGCATCAGAGATCATTTTAAACCAGCCAAGGATTGAACATGGTCTTCGAAATATGGAAGAAGATTATGAGAAGTTATCACAGAAGTTTAAAAAGAAAAAAATAATAGACATAATAGTAAAATATAAAGAACAATGTCTTATCATTACATTGTCTTTTTTTTTACAATTTGAATGAAAAAAGAATTGATAACTTCAGTCAGTTGAGCACATGAAATGTGCGAAATAGAAAACCACCTGTTATGCGGGTGGTGCAATAAAAATAATGGCTAAAAAGCAAATCTTTAGCACATACGAAGTGGATGTGCAAATATCACATCGTCTTCACATCAAAGTTAAGTGTGTCATTATTCATGGGATACTTGAAAGGAAAATCAGCATTGATGATTTTTGATAGACATGCAAATTTGAAATATAAGTATGGAAATAGACATTTTTGGGCAGAAGGGTATTATGTGAGTACAGTAGGATTAAATGATCAAACCGTCGCAAAATATATAAGAGAACAAGAGCAACATGATATTGCAATGGATAAATTAAGTGTGAAAGAATATAAGGATCCGTTTGAAGAAAAAGGAATTCGAGAAGAAAATAGAAACCGCAGAAAAAAAGCAAAATAAAAATTCCCTTTGAGGGAAAGCGAGAGTCAAAAGCGATAGCTTGAACGAAGTGAAAGCAGCGCCTTTAGACGCGAGCAAGTAACAAAGGCTTATAGCCACAGTGAAAACCACGCCGTTTAGACGTGGTTTTTATTTAAAGATTTTTTCCATATCAAAAGGAAGTAAACATTCAATTTTTATTGTTTGATAAGTTAATGGATGAATAAACTCTAAACAATAAGCATGTAAAGCCATTCTTTTAATCATAGAAGAAGTTTTTCCATAAAGAGTATCTCCTATAATAGGATGATGTAAATGATTCAAATGAACTCTTATTTGATGCTTTCGACCAGTTTCAATTTGACATTTTACCAGTGTATAATTTCCTTTTGTTTTAATTTCTTTAAAATGTGTTAAAGCATCTTTACCTGTTTTAGAAATACACATTTTATTTTTTACTATGACGGTCTTGACCGATAGGTAAATCAATAGTCATTTCTCTTTTAGGTAAATGTCCTTGAATGATTGCTAGATAAGTTTTCTTAATTTTTTTTAGATGCAATCATATAATCAAAATAGGGTTGTAAAAGAGCACATTTACAAAACATCACAAGACCGGTCGTATCTCTATCTAAACGATGAAGATAACGAATCGGTAAATCTTGATAGCTTTGTTGGTAATAATAACTCACATAATTACAAAGAGTATTTTTTTTACTTTTTATCATCAGGATGAATAATGAGGTTACTTGGTTTATTGACGACACTAAAGTCCTAAGTCAGTCTTCATAGATGATTTCTAAGGAGCTTTCTTCTTCGATAAAATCTCTTCCTGTTTCATAGGCTTTAATTAAAAGAATATCTTTATCTTTTAAAATGGTTTGATAATCAACATAAGTATTATTTAAAGTATAGTCTTTATTTTGACGAAGTAAGTGAATTGTTTTT
>ENA-OQIP01000051-OQIP01000051.1-human-gut-metagenome-genome-assembly--contig:-NODE-51-length-25111-cov-4.631724_pt1 | contig 25111 bp, 24 predicted proteins | sample MGYA00242585_ERZ504750 | MGnify/ENA primary metagenome ERZ504750 (study PRJEB26092, sample SAMD00036441) | human gut metagenome | host: Homo sapiens | study: EMG produced TPA metagenomics assembly of...
TTGATATCGAGGCAGGTTACAAGTCAGTAGAGCTTATGAAAAAGCATGTAAAGGAGACTATGAGACCGGAGGTGTTAGGTGGTCTCGGAGGCTTCTCAGGAGCGTTCTCACTTGCTTCCATCAAGGATATGGAGGATCCGGTGCTTTTATCGGGAACAGATGGCTGCGGAACTAAGGTAAAGCTTGCTTTCATCATGGACAAGCATGATACAATCGGAATCGATGCAGTTGCCATGTGCGTAAATGATGTGGCATGTGCAGGCGGTGAGCCATTATTTTTCCTTGATTATATAGCATGTGGAAAGAACTATCCGGAGAAGATTGCTACAATCGTAAGCGGTGTGGCAGAGGGCTGTAAGCAGTCGGGCTGTGCACTTGTTGGTGGTGAGACAGCAGAGCATCCGGGTCTTATGCCTGAGGACGAGTATGACCTTGCAGGCTTTGCAGTTGGTGTGGTTGACAGAAAGGACATCATCACAGGCGAGGGATTAAAGGATGGTGATGTACTTATCGGAATGGCATCAACAGGCGTACACTCAAATGGATTTTCACTTGTCAGAAAGATTTTCAAGATGGACAAGGAGACATTAAATACATATCATGAGGAGCTTGGCACTACACTTGGAGAGGCACTTCTTGCCCCTACAAGAATCTATGTAAAGGCTCTTAAGGCTGTAAAGGACGCAGGAGTCACAGTAAAGGCCTGCAGTCATATCACAGGCGGCGGCTTCTATGAGAATATCCCACGTATGCTCATCGATGGCAAACGTGCCGTAGTTGAGAAAAACAGCTACCCTGTTCCACCAATCTTTAAAATGATGGCTAGAGAGGGAAATGTCGAGGAGCAGATGATGTACAATACCTACAACATGGGACTTGGAATGATTGTCGCAGTTGACCCTGCAGACGTGGACAAGACTATGGAGGCTATGAAGTCTGCCGGAGATACACCATACGTAGTCGGAAAGATTATTGACGGCGAGAAGGGGGTAGATCTCGTATAATTACATTCAAATGAGGGGCAAAATACTTTTTGACCCTCATATCATTATATTGTTAATAACGTATACATCGTTGTGAGGAAAAAGAATGAAAATTGCAGTATGTGTATCGGGTGGCGGCACCAATCTTCAGGCCATCATAGATGCAATAGATAACGGAACAATTACAAACACACAGATAGAGGTTGTTATCAGCAACAACGCAGATGCATATGCGCTTGAGAGAGCTAAAAAGGACTGGAATAAAGGCAGTATAGCATCTCGCCAAAGAATTAATGAAAGCAGAGCTGCCTTCAATGAAGATTTCTTAAAGCAGCTTAACTCATATCATGTGGATTTAGTCGTACTGGCAGGCTTTCTGGTAGTGATTCCACCTGAGATGATAAAGCAGTACAGAAACAGAATCATAAATATCCATCCATCGCTCATACCATCCTTCTGCGGCACAGGCTACTATGGTCTTAAGGTGCATGAGGGAGTGCTTGCACGCGGTGTGAAGGTGACAGGTGCCACATGCCACTTTGTGGATGAAGGCACAGACACAGGCCCTATTATTTTACAGAAGGCAGTCGAGGTAAAGCAGGGCGACACACCTGAGGTGCTTCAGCGCAGGGTTATGGAGCAGGCTGAGTGGAAAATCATGCCACACGCTATCGACCTGATAGCAAATGGCAGGGTGTCAGTAGAAGACGGACATGTTATTATAGATGAGAAGTAATGACAGTGCTGTAAGTAATTAGTATGTAAACATAGATAGATTATGATTACCGGACAATGAAAAGCTTATATATAGCTTAAGTATAGGAGGCAAAAATGAAGGTATTAGTAGTAGGAAGCGGCGGAAGAGAGCATGCAATATGCAGGGCTGTTGCAAAGAGCTCACGCGTTGACAAGATATACTGTGCACCGGGTAATGCAGGTATCGCTGCACTTGCAGAGTGTGTGCCAATCGGTGCGATGGAATTTGATAAGCTCGTATCATTTGCAAAGGATAATGCCATTGATTTTACAATCATCGGTATGGATGATCCGCTTGTAGGAGGTATCGTTGACGAGTTCGAAAAAGCAGGGCTCAAGTGCTTCGGACCAAAGAAGAATGCAGCTATTCTTGAGGGCTCAAAGGCATTTTCAAAGGATCTCATGAAAAAGTATAATATCCCTACTGCGGCATATGAGAATTTTACTGATGCCAAAGAGGCACTTAAATATTTAGAGACAGCAAAGTTCCCTATCGTGTTAAAGGCAGACGGACTTGCTCTCGGAAAGGGTGTGCTCATCTGTAATACTCTTGAGGAGGCAAAAGAGGGTGTCAGAACCATCATGGAGGACAAGAAGTTCGGAACAGCCGGAAACACCATGGTAGTTGAGGAGTTCATGACAGGCCGTGAGGTTTCGGTGCTTTCATTTGTAGACGGAAAGACTATCAAGATTATGTCATCTGCGCAGGACCACAAGCGTGCAGGCGATGGAGATACAGGTCTTAATACAGGCGGCATGGGCAATTTCTCACCTAGTCCGTTCTATACCAATGAGGTCGATGATTTCTGCAAGAAGTATATTTATCAGGCAACTGTAGATGCTATGGCTAAAGAGGGCAGACCTTTTACAGGAGTTATCTTCTTCGGACTCATGCTCACAGAGGATGGACCAAAGGTGCTTGAGTACAATGCAAGATTCGGAGATCCTGAGGCACAGGTTGTGCTTCCTCGTATGAAGAATGATATCATTGATGTGATGGAGGCCTGTGTAGACGGAACTCTTGACACAATCGATCTGCAGTTTGAGGACAATGCATGCGTATGCGTGGTTCTGGCATCAGACGGATATCCTGTCAAGTATGAGAAGGGCTTTAAGATAACAGGCTTTGAGAAGTTTGACGGCAAAGAGGATTATTACTGCTATCATGCCGGCACCAAATTTGATGATGACGGAAATATCGTCACAAACGGAGGACGTGTGCTTGGTATCACTGCAACAGGCGCCACACTCAAGGAGGCCAGAGCCAAAGCTTACGAGGCAACAGAGTGGGTACAGTTTGATAATAAATACATGAGACATGATATCGGAAAGGCAATAGATGAAGCATAAGGGTATTATTTTTGATATGGATGGAACTCTCTGGGATTCAGCAGAGAATGTGGCAAAATCATGGAATAAGGCCATAGCAGATTATGGCTATGAGAGGGCACCTATCACAAAAGAAGATATGTATTCAGTAATGGGAAAGACAATGGATGTACTGGCATCCATTATCTTTCCTAATTGTACTTGCAGAGATGAGTTAATTAATGTATGCTATAGAGAAGAAAACGATTACCTGACCGTTCATGGGGGAGAGCTTTATCCTGATGTTGAAAAGACACTTGATGAGCTGTCAGAAAGATATGACCTTTATATAGTCAGCAATTGCCAGCGTGGTTATATAGAGTCTTTTTTTTCGTACCACGGACTTGGCAGGTATTTTAAGGATACTGAGTGCTATGGCAACAATGAGCTTGAGAAGTCAGAAAACATAAAGCTTATTGTAGAGCGCAATAATATAGATGAGGCAGTGTATGTAGGTGACATACAGGGAGACTACGATTCCAGCAAAAAGGCAGGAGTTAAGTTCATCCATGCAGCATACGGGTTCGGCACAATAGATGACGATGTGCCTGCTATTCGCAAATTCTCTGAGCTGCCGCGGGTGGCTGACAGAGTATTTGATGAAATTGAAAAGCACTGATGAGAATTTAGTTTGAAGCCGGTTACACTTGATGTTTTCACGAGTGAGTTCGTGGAAAAAACAAGGAATCAATTGTGATTCAAAATTTTATATACAATGCAGCTATTAACAGGCGCCTGTAGCAGGAAAGCGGATAACAGCTGCAAAAAAGATAAAAGGAAAGGAAGAAAAATGTTAGAGAAAATCTTCAAACTCAAACAAAACAACACAACGGTCAAGACAGAGATTCTTGCCGGTCTGACAACATTCATGACTATGGCATACATCATTGCTCTTAACCCAAACCTCCTCACCGGATTTGGTGCTGAGGGAACAAAAGCACTATGGAACGGAGTGTTCCTGGCAACATGTATTGCTTCGGCAGTCGGTATGTTTGTCATGGCATTTCTTGCCAACAAGCCATTTGCACTGGCTCCGGGTATGGGACTTAACAGCTTCTTTGCTGTAGTAGTTGCCAATATCGTAAGCATCACAGGTCTGTCATATGTTGATTCATTCCAGGCTGCACTGTGTATCATCCTTATTGAGGGTATTTTATTCTTCATACTTTCAATATTCAATATCCGTGACAAGATAGTAGATGCCATTCCTTATGGTGTCCGCATGGGTATTTCACCGGCTATCGGTCTTATGCTTTTAAATATCGGTTTTGGATCAAATGCCGGTGTTTACTCAAAGGATGGTGGACCATTTTATGTGATGAAGGATTTCTTCGGTGCACTCACACCGGGACTTGCCAAAACAAATATGACAGATGGATATTCTTCAATGGTGCTCACTGTTGTGACTATGTTCATCGGACTTTTTGTTATCATTATTTTAGCTCATAAGGGCGTCAACGGAGCAGTACTTTTTGGTATGCTTGCAGCCTGTGTAGTTTACTGGGCAGGAGAGGCTATATTCTTTGGAACAAATCCTTTTGCATCACTTGCAACAGCTTCATTTGTACCACAGTTTAAGGATATGGCAGATACAACACTGTTCAAGTTCGATTTCAAGGATTTCATCAGTATTGGATGGTTTACAGCAATTTCACTCATCATCACATTCTGTATCATAGATATGTTTGATACCATCGGAACACTTGTTGGTACTGCATCACGAGCAGGAATGGTTGACAAAGAGGGAAATATGCCAAACATGAAGGAGGCTTTGGTTTCCGATTCAGTTGCCACAGTGGTTGGTGCCGTAACAGGTACATCTACAGTAACAACTTTTGTTGAGTCTGCATCAGGTGTAGAGGCCGGTGGACGAACAGGTCTTACAGCTTTCACAACACGGTATCCTGTCCTTGCATGCGTCTTTATAGCACCGCTTGCAGCAATCATTCCTGCCGCAGCAACATCATCAGCACTTATCTATGTTGGTATCCTGATGCTTGGCGGTCTTAAGAAGGTGGATTTCGAGGATCTCTCACAGGTTGCTCCGGTAGCACTCATGCTTATTGCAATGCCTATCTCCGGATCTATCGGACATGGTATAGGTCTTGGACTTATCACATATACTGTACTCAAGGTCTTTACAGGAAAAGCAAAGGAGGTTTCTATCCTTACTTATGCTATTTCGCTTCTCTTCCTTGTGAAGTTCTTCCTTGTAGTGTAGTGTTTTAAAGCTTAGTGATTCATAGTGGTTATTAGTACGAAAATGATATAATTAGCTTTTATGTGCCGTCCATGGCACATAACGCCTTGCCCCGCCATTCTTGGCGGGGCATTGTTGTGTGAGGATATAATTCACATATACAAACATATGTTCTTGACATTTTAGAGTAATCAATGTAAAATTGCAGTATGGATAAGCATAATGAAGAGCACATTTATGTGGCAATAGATTTAAAATCATTTTACGCATCAGTAGAGTGCAGAGAGAGGGGAAAGGATGCTCTGACCACTAATCTGGTCGTGGCAGATCCAACCCGCACGGAGAAGACTATCTGTCTTGCAGTATCGCCGGCTCTTAAGGCATATGGCATACCAGGCAGGGCGCGCCTTTTTGAGGTGGTACAGCGTGTGAAGGAGGTAAACAAACTGCGTCTGTCGAAGCTTATGGCGAGTGGACATGCTGCCGGGACAGTGGAGAGAAGCCGACAAATTGAGGGCGAACAATCTGATAGAAAACAATCAGCAGGTGAACAGCAAAAAAGACTCCAGACTGAGGGCAATCCGGATGAGAGAAAAAAATATGTAACAGAAATTGATATAGCAGAAAATGATATAACAGAAAGCACAATGGCCGGCTTTTGATTATGCATCATATAATGCGAAGCTGCTTGACGCACATCCTGAGTATGAGCTGACATACATTGTCGCACCGCCGCGTATGGCTTTTGTATATGGATTACAGTACACGCATATACAATTATTTATCTTAAGTATATCGCACCTGAGGATATCAGTGTTTATTCGATAGATGAGGTTTTTATGGATGTGACACACTATCTTCGCACTTATCACATGACGGCAAGAGAGCTTGCGTCTAAGATGATAGACGATGTCCTTAAGGATACCGGTATCACGGCAACCTGCGGCATTGGTACCAATCTGTATCTGTGCAAGATAGCCATGGATATTATGGCAAAGCATGCCAAGCCTGATGAGCGAGGAGTGCGTATAGCAGAGCTTAATGAAAATAGCTATAGGCGAAAGCTATGGGACCATAAGCCGATTACCGATTTCTGGAGAGTGGGAGCAGGTTATGCCAAAAAGCTCGAGGCAGCCGGCATGTATACAATGGGAGATGTGGCCAGGTGCTCAACAGGCGGTTCGAATGATTTTTACAATGAGGAAAAGCTGTATAAGATGTTTGGCATCAATGCAGAGCTTCTTATAGACCATGCATGGGGGTATGAGCCTGTTACAATAGCTGATATCAAGGCATACAGACCGCAGACCAACAGCATCAGTTCAGGGCAGGTGCTTCAGGAGCCGTATGATTATGAGAAGACAAAGCTTATTGTGCGTGAGATGACGGACCTTCTTGTGCTTGATCTGGTAGATAAGAGGCTGGTTACAGACCAGATAGTACTCACTATAGGGTATGATATTGCAAATCTGTCTAATAAGGCTGATAGCTGTTTGGGCAATAATTATGACCATGCAGTAAAGTAATAAAGGCAGAGACAGTATTGGCGGTAAAAAAGGTACACACAGAGATTATACAGGTGAGATTACCATAGACCGATACGGCAGAAAGGTTCCAAAGCATGCACATGGTACAGCAAATTTAGGGCGTTATACGTCATCCACGCGCATCATCATGGATGCTGTGATGGAGCTTTATGACCGTATCATAGATCCTTCTCTTCTGACACGAAGGATTACTGTGGTGGCAAACAGGGTCTGTGATGAGAGCAAGGTGCAGGAAAGTGAGCAGTTTGAGCAGCTTGATTTATTTACAGATTATCAGGCGAGGGCTAAGGAAAAGCAGAAAGAGGATGAGGCACTTTCCAAGGAGAGAAAGCTTCAGGAGGCTATGATTTCCGTCAAGAAGAAATATGGAAAGAATGCCATGCTAAAGGGTATGAATCTTGAGGAGGGGGCCACAACTATTTCAAGGAACAATCAGATTGGCGGACACAAGGCATAGCAGCAACCGCTGTGGTTCTTCATCGGATTTTTTTTAGTGGTTTATAATAGTTACGAAAAAGTATATAAGGAGCATGGCATGGGAAAATATGATGATATTATAGATTTACCACATCATGTGTCAAAGGTACATCCGCAGATGTCTATATGGGACCGCTCAGCACAGTTTGCACCTTTTGCGGCACTTACAGGTCATGAGGAGGCTATTGCAGAGACAGCGAGGCTGACAAACGAGTGGCATGAGCCTGATGAGGACAAAAAAAGAGAGCTTGATGAGAAAATGAATGAGCTCATTATGCTTTATAGAAAGTGTAATTTCAATTCAGACAGTTTATATGACGAAAATGTCATAAACACCATGGCAGAGAATTATTTTGAGGTGACATATTTTGTGCCGGATGAGCACAAGGAGGGTGGCAGCTATGAGCAAGTGACAGGGTATCTTAAAAAGCTTGATAGCATAGGGCACCTGATGATAGTTGTGGATGATAATGGTACAGAGACGATAATTGATACCAGAAGAATATATGATATCGATTTGTGATGATTTTGTTAGGAATGCATTACTTGTAAATGTGGTATAGAAAGCAGAAAATTATAAAGATGGACAAGCAGATAGAAAGAGCCGGGGATGACAATAAAAATAATATTGGTGTGTTGTATGGCATCGGTGTAGGTCCGGGAGATCCCGAGCTTATGACTTTAAAGGCTATTAATACAATAAAAGCATGTGATATAATTGCAATCCCTGCAGTTTCAAAAGAGGAATGCTATGCGTACAGCATAGTGCAGGCTGTTTTACCGGAGATAGAGAAAAAAACATATTATGTGCACTCCGTTTCCAATGATAAAGGACAAGGAAAAGCTTACTATATCACACAATAAGATATACAGTGACATAGTAAGTGAGCTTGAAGCAGGCAAAAATGTGGCAATGCTTACAATCGGCGATCCAAGCGTGTATTCGACATATATGTATATCCATAAGCGTGTCATGCAGGCAGGTTTTACGGCAGTGATGATAAGCGGTGTGCCGTCGTTTTGTGCAGCTGCAGCGCGGCTTGGCATTTCGCTTGGTGAGATGATGGATGAGATACATATCATACCGGCTTCGTATGATGTGAGGGATACTGTGGGCTACGGTGGAACCTGTGTATACATGAAATCCGGAAAGAAGCTTGCAGAGCTTATAGAGGTGCTTCGCACAGGAGATGCTATCAGAAAAAAGAAAATGACAGTGTATGGTGTGACAAACTGTGGCATGGAGTCTGAGCGTGTGTACAGGGGGCTGGATGAGCTTACCGAAGCAAAAGGATATCTGACAATAGTTATAGTGAAATATAGCTAAAATGGGAGTTTACTTTTTGTGCACAATTGCTATAATAGTATAGTGAACCGAATGTTTATATATATTTGAATATAGAAAAGAGCTGAAATATCACATGAGTATAGTGGATAAATTTGGAGAAAAAGTAGGCGAGATAGCAGAAAAAGATCCTGTCAAGGCGAGGAAGATTTTACTTGCAGGATATAGATTACAGGAAAAAAGATTAGCATTATTTCCGGACAGAAAGCTTCCGATGTCAGGGCAGTATGTGGCAAAGATTGTCATGAATAATATCATACAGGCACTTGCAAAGCCTGAAAATGCCGCCATGGTCAGTATTTTTGTACCGGGTGAGCTTTTGACGGCGGCAGGTCTCACACCGTATTCGGTTGAGGCATTATCGTGTTTTATTGCAGGAACTAAATGTGAGCAGGCCTTTCTAAGGCAGACTGAGAAGGAAGGTTTTCCGGAAACTATGTGCTCTTATCACAGGGTTTTTCTGGGCGCAGCATTAAATGGTATAGTGCCAAAGCCAAAGTGTATGGTGTATACAAATCTGGCATGCGATGGCAATATGATGACATTTCCGTATCTCAAGGAGAGATATGAAATACCAAGCTTTTATATAGATGTTCCATACGAGAAGAATTATGACTCTGTTATGTATGTAGCAAAGCAGCTTAGGGAGCTTAAGAATTTTTTACAGGATGTCACCGGAAGAGAAATCACAGAGGAGTCTGTGAAAAAGGCTGTGGACAAGAGCAAAATTGCATCAAATAATTATTACAGGCAGCTTCACCTGAGAAAAGGACATGATATTGCGTCAACTCTCACAAATGAGCTGTATGCGCTTTTCATGTGTCATCTGCTTGCAGGAACTGATGAATCAGTCAGATATACACAGCTTCTGAGAGATGATGTGAGACGTGCACCGGCAGGCGATGGATTTCATGTACTTTGGATGCACACCATGCCGTTTTTGCAGGATGCAGTGAAGGATGTGTTCAATTACAGTGATACGATCCATATCAGTGCAAGCGATTTTATAGCGGATGGTTTCAGAAGCATGGAGTCGGATGATCCTTACGAGGCACTTGCCGAAAAAATGGTTTACTGCATTTATAATGGCAGCGTGAACCAGAGAATAGAGGAGGCAAAGGAGCTTGCCGACACAGTTGGAGCAGACGGTGCTGTACTTTTTGCGCACTGGGGCTGTAAGAATACAATCGGTGCATCAAGCCTTATAAAGCGCTCACTCGAGAGGGAAGGGCTTCCAACTATGGTTTTAGACGGAGACGGCTGCAACCCGGCAAATGCCAGTGACGGACAGATTTCCACAAGGCTTCAGGCATTTGTGGAGATGCTTACAGAGCAGGAACGTAATTAGAAATAATACACCGGTTATTGCGTCCGGTGTGTGGATATTTACTATAAACCAATTTCAGAAAGTGGAAAACAGATGATAAATTATGTTTGTAAATATGCTCCGGTAGAGCTGTTTAAGGGCTTTGGACAGGAATGTGCTGTGCTTGAGGAGATGCCGGAGAATTTTGATAAATCAGATAAGATAGCTCATGCGAATCTCTGCGGATTCGGCAAATCAGTCATACAGGCTGTGCTCGAGGGCAAGGTAGAGGAGCTTGCGCTCGTGAACTGCTGTGATTCGATGCGCAGAGTCTATGATATCATAGAGAATACAAAGAAATGCAAATTCCTGTATATGCTTGATCTGCCTCATGAGGATAACGAGTGTGAGAACATAAAATTTGCACAGTCAATTCTGCGTTTGAAGAATGCGTATGAGAGATATTCGCACAGGACATTCGACAGGGAGCTTTTTATAAAGTCGTTTGCAAAACCTGAATCTGAGCGCAAGCCATACATAGGTCTTATGGGTGTGCATGTGAGCAGTATTCTTGAGAAGACACTACGTGAAAATATGCAGATGGATGTGGAAAATATGACATGCACATCCGGCAGAAATCTCATTATTTTACAGAAGGATCTTAGAAATATGGATGATGAGACTCTCTTTGTAGCATATGCAGAGAGTCTGCTCGGACAGATGCCATGTGCCAGAATGAACAATAATACAAGAAGAAACCAGCTCTTTTTAGACCCAAGTCTTAAGGGCATCATATATCATACGATAAAGTTCTGCGATTATTATGGTTTTGAGTATGCAAGCATAAAGAATAATATTAAGGTGCCTCTTTTAAAGCTTGAGACGGATTTTACAAGCCAGAGTGCCGGGCAGCTTTTGACAAGGATACAGGCATTTGCAGAGACAATAGAGGGCTCAGATGACATGGACCCTACAAAAGGCATAAGCGAGGAGGCAAGAAGAAGGATGGAATCAGGAGTCTACTATGTAGCAGGAATTGACAGCGGCTCAACAAGCACAGATGTGGTGATACTGGATCAGGACGGAAAAATTAAATCGACAATGATTATTCCGACAGGTGGCGGTGCTATGATGAGCGCTGAAAAGAGTCTGGAGAAGGCTGTCGAAAAGGCCGGTATATCAAAGGATGATATTGTAAGGATTGTTACAACAGGATATGGTCGTGCATACATCAATAGCGGTGATGACAGCATCACAGAGATTACATGCCATGCAAAGGGCGCGCATTATCTGAATCCAAACGTGCGCACAGTTATTGACATAGGTGGACAGGATATAAAGGCAATCAGTATAGATGAAAATGGTGCGGTCAAAAATTTCCTGATGAATGACAAGTGTGCGGCAGGAACCGGACGTTTTCTGGAGATGATGGCAAGGACACTCGGACTTTCACTTGAGGAGATGAGCACCATGGGACTTGAGTGGAAGGAAAACGTTGTGATTTCAAGCATGTGTACAGTTTTTGCAGAGTCTGAGGTAGTATCGCTGGTGGCACAGAACAAGGCTGTTTCTGATATTATCCACGGACTAAACATGTCTGTAGCTTCAAAGGTAGGCGCACTTGCAGCAAGGCTTGGGCAGGACAATCCGGGAGAGTATATGATGACCGGCGGAGTGGCAAAGAACAAAGGCATCACAAATGCACTTGAAGAAAAGCTCGGCGCAAAGCTGTATATTTGCGATGAGGCACAGCTTTGCGGAGCGCTTGGTGCAGCACTTTTTGCATATGAGAAGTGCAGGGAGGTTTAATAGATGGGCTATAGCAAACCACCAGTTGAACTGGTGGTTGCTGACTTTACTCCATGATTTTCCCGTCAATACTTATTGTTACAACTTGCCATGGTATGAATTTTCCACTAGCTTGAAGAGCTTTTTTGGCCGCAATCTCCAGGCCGCCACAGCAAGGAACTTCCATTCGGACAATAGTTACACTTTGAATGTTGTTATTTTGAATAATAGCAGTTAGCTTTTCACTATAATCCACCTGATCTAATTTAGGACAACCAATTAAAGTTACCTTGTTTCGAATAAAATCTTGATGAAAGGCGGCATAAGCGTAAGCAGTACAATCAGCTGCGATTAAAAGCTTTGAGCTGTTAAAATATGGGGCATTAACAGGAGCCAGTTTAATCTGTACCGGCCAGTTTTGAAGCTTTGATCCTGAATCTGCGGTTGAAGTGGCTTTTACAGGCTCAGATGTTTCAGTTCGTCTGATCTGCATGATTTTAGATCCAGGACAGCCGGAGTGAGAGGATATTGCCCGGCTTTTTGGCAGCTATTTTTTTTCTGTGCTTCTTTTACGGCTTCTTCATCATATGCAGGTGCGTCTCTCTCCTCAAATGAGATGGCTCCGGTAGGGCATTCAGGGAGACAATCTCCCAGTCCGTCGCAGAAATGTTCTCTCACCAATTCTGCTTTTCCGTCAATAATATCAATGGCGCCTTCGTGGCAGGCAGATGCACAGGCACCACAGCCGTTACATTTTTCTTTATCAATCTTTATAATCTTTCTTATCATTTTTAACCTCCGTCAATAGTATTTAGCGTTTGTTTATGCTAGAATTATAGTATTATAAATACAACTAGTATGTTTGATTTCCAACAGGGAGGAACTATTTTGCAAAAATATTTATCAATCCTAAGAAACAGTCCATTTTTTAAAGGTCTTACTGATAACGAGATATTATCCATATTGCATTGTGTAAACGCAACAACAATTTCTAAAAAGCGAGATTCTTATATTTTCAGAGCAGGTGATATTACCGAAGTAATGGGGATTGTGGTGTCCGGCTGCGTCCTCATTATTCAAGAAGACATCTGGGGACATCGGAATATTTTGTCAAAATGTCACGCAGGAGATTTTTTTGGTGAGCCGTATGCAGCAAGCCAGAGAGCTGTCTTAAATATCAGTGTGGTAGCAGATGAGGATTGTGAGATTATTCTATTAAATGTCAAAAGACTTCTGATTACCTGTCCAACTGCATGTGAGCATCATCAGAAGCTGATCCGTAATCTGGTCAGTGTCCTGGCAAATAAGATACTGATTCTGAACGATAAGATCACACATGTTGGGAAGCGAACGACGAGAGATAAACTATTATCATATCTGTCGGCAGAATCTATCAGACATTCATCGTTATCTTTTGATATTCCTTTTGATAGGCAGCAGCTGGCAGATTATCTTTGTATTGATCGTGCAGCAATGTCTACAGAGATATCAAAGTTACAAAAAGAGGGCTTTATAAAAACAAATCGAAATCATTTTGAATTGCAATTGAGTATAATCAAAAAGAAGAACTATACAATTTAGGCAATTGTTGCATTGTTCGGAACGATAGGAAATAGCAATACAAGTTGTAGGCAGGTGGCTACCTAGGGGCAGATGAACCGATTTTGAAAAACTCTGTATCAATTTTCTTTACAGTGTTCATAGATTTATGGTATAATCAGTCTAAACGCTTGAATAAAGGAGATTATCCGGGAAGAAAATGAGAAGGCGCAGACGGAATGATTCTGTAATTCCGTCACTTCATGGGAGATAAATGTTATAGTGAATTTATAGTGAATAGAGAAACGCGATAGCGTAGTAAGCAATAATTTCAGATGATCAAGGTTTGATCAGAGAGGAGAAGAATATGAACAACTATTGTATGATCCAGAACTCTAAAACGTTTGCATTTTCCGCAGAGAATCCAACCGGTGTACGCGCAGGTGGTTCCCAGGGCGGTGACTGCACCAAGCTTCGTCCAACCGTGACGATTCATGCAGGGGAGACCGTAACTCTGGTAGATGCTGCAGGACCGGGTGTAATCCAGCATATGTGGTTCACCGGATATGTTGGGCACCATTTTATCATCCGTATGTATTGGGATGATCAGGAATATCCGTCTGTGGAAGCTCCGCTCTCTGCATTCTTCGGATGTGCCTATGATGAAAATTTCGTGGACAGGGATGGCAAATATCCGGTGTTGAATTCTGCCATGATGCTGGTAGCTCCTGGTCGCGGCTATAACAGCTATTTTGAGATGCCGTTCCATAAGAGAGCTCGGATCACGATGGAAAACCGTGGTGACAAGGATGAAGAGCTCTTTTATATTATCACCGGAGCTTATCAGGAGATTCCGGCGGAGGCTGGTTATTTCCATGCCACCTATCGCCAAGAGCACCCGGTTCAGAAGGGTCGTACCTATACAATCGTTGACGGAATCGAAGGCAGGGGACAATTTGTTGGTGTGACTCTGGCAACTGGTATGAATGGCAACAATACATGTTGGGTAGAAGGCGAAGCCCGCATGTATCTGGACGATGATCCGTATCCGTCTATCCACTATACCGGAACTGAAGACTACTTCGGCGGTTCCTATGGATTTGGAAATGACATCATCATCAAGAGCTATCAGACCTTCAGCGGCTTATATACCGGCATGTATGCAATCTATGGAGACAACCGGGAATTCTATAACGGACAGCAGAGATTCCTGCTGTATCATTTCCATATTGCAGACCCGATCCGTTTTGAGAATAAGTTTCGTATGACACTCGACAACATGGGCTGGACCGGACCGCGTTACGATGATTACACCAGTGTTGCTTATTGGTATCAGACCCTGCCGTCCGCACCGCTGATGCCACTGCCGACAGATGCAGAGATGTGTATGAGATAATAGAACCAGATTGGAGATGTCAGATAGAATGGTTTTAACCTTGCGATACGTCGCATCGGTTATATCGGACTGACATCAGAGATTTGCCAGAAAGGATAGAGGTATTATGTTACTGGAAGAGAAGTTTTTGGAATTTCATCGTTATGCCAGTAGCCACAATCTGCCGCTGGAAGCTATCAGTGTCGGAGATGAGAACAAGGTACTCTGTGAGATGCACTACGCAGCAAATGCACCGAGAAATATTTATTCACATACCAAGAGTTTTACGGTAACAGCAGTTGGACTCGCAATAGAAGAGGGAAAACTAAGCCTGGAAGATCATGTGGCGGAAGTGTTTAAAGATAAACTTCCTTCAAATCCGGATCCAAATCTGGAGAAGATTCAGTTGAAACATCTGCTCTGCATGTCCAGTGGCTTTGGTAAGGCACTTCTGATGAATGAGGACAGACGTCCGGGCGTCGGCGCACCGGATTATGAGAAATATATGATGGCGCAGCCGGTTCCTGTGGAGCCAGGCAGTGCATTCTGCTATTCCTCTGCCGACAGTATTCTGGCTGCTCATATGGTAGAACGGGCCGTTGGCAAGCGGATGGGAGAGTATCTGTATGAGAAGGTATTCCAGCCCCTTGATATGGGATGGCCGCTCTGGGAGCATGATCCACAGGGACATCCGAATGGCGGCGGAGGTATGTATCTGACTTGTACCGAGATGATGAAACTGGGACAGCTCTATCTGGCTGAGGGTAACTGGAAGGGCGAGCAGATTGTCAGCAGGGACTGGGTGCAGGAGGTGTCCACCCCGAAATTTACCTTCGAGCCATCTGCAGATCTCTGGCATGTAGGATATGGCTATCAGTTCTGGATCAGTCCATATCCAGGATCCTATCGTGCTGATGGCGCATTCGGACAGATTACAACGATTCTCCCAGAGAAGGGATTGGTTGTTTCCATCCAATGTCCGGAGCGAGGTAATTTCGATCAGGTTAAACGTGCGCTGCATGAACATTTTCTGATGGAATTGTAAGAATAGACTTGCAACAATATGCTATAATTTGCCCAGAAACCGTACTTTTGGCTGCAAAATAAAAATAGCAGAATATAAGAATAAATTACAATGGGGATGTGATAGAGGGAGAGGATCAGCTGGGCTGGTCCTTTTTCAGTGGAGTTAAACTTGTCTGAGTAATATGCTACAAACAAGTTTGTGGACTGAAAAAACCAAAATAAAAGTGCCGAAAATACAAGACGCAAAACATTAAGCAAACGCAATAATTAAACGCAAAATATCGAATTGATTTGACTTTTTGCGTTTTACTGAGGTATAATTTGCGTAAGATGAGGAATAATATTGCGAATGACAGGAGCTGATATATATATGAAAACTTGTAAAGAAAAGGCTTTAGAGTGGAATGTTTCTCCACGTTCCGTAAATGATATGTGCAAAAAAGGAAGAATACAGGGTGCAATAAAAGAAAAAGGATCTTGGTTAATTCCAGACGACTCTCCAAAGCCAATGGATGGAAGAGTGTCTAATGGAAAATACATCAAGAAAAATATGGTTGCGAAAGCAGAAGTTAAATCATTACCAATCGGCATCTCTGACTATGTTCGTGCGCAGGAAGAATATTACTATGTCGACAAGACGTTATTAATCAAAGAATTCTTGGATCAAAAGCCATTGGTATCTTTGTTTACAAGACCAAGGAGATTCGGAAAGACCTTGAATATGGATATGCTCAGAGTGTTCTTTGAAATATCAGATAAGAATACTAGTAAGTATTTTGTCGATAAAAATATTTGGCAATGTGGAGAAGAGTATCGTTCACATCAAGGAAAATATCCAGTCATATTCTTAACTTTTAAGGATGTTAAATTTGATACTTGGGACGCAACAATAGATAAAATAAGGGGACTACTTCAAGAAGAGTATGGAAGACATCAAGAGCTACTAAATAGTGATAAGCTCTCACAATATGAGAAGGAGTATTTTACAAAGATTATTAGCGCTACAGCTAATGAAGTGGAGCTTACTTCTTCGCTAGAAAGACTATCTAAAATGCTTGCTTCACATTATGATAAGGCTCCAGTAATCATTATTGATGAATATGATACTCCGATTCAAGAGGGATACTCTAAGGATTTCTACTATGAAATTATTGGATTCATGAGAAATTTCTTTTCAGGAGCATTTAAGGATAATAAGAATTTATCCTATGGTTTCCTAACAGGAATTTTGCGTATTGCTCAGGAAAGTATCTTTAGTGGTCTAAATAATTTAACAGTGAACTCCGTAATGGATGAAGAATACGATAGCTTTTTTGGATTTACAGAATCTGAAGTGAAAGCAATGCTCAGTTACTATGGAGTATCAGATAAAGAGGAGGAACTTAAAGACTGGTACGATGGATATTTGTTTGGTAGCGAAGAAATATATAATCCATGGTCTGTAATCAACTATATTTCCAAGGGATGCCTTCCTCAAGCATATTGGGTAAATACAGGAAAAAATGAAATCCTTGATGATGTACTAAGAGTGGCTACAGATGATATTACAGAAAGATTATATGACCTTTTGCAAGGAGAAAGAGTAGTTGCAAGAATTGATCAAAATGTGGTGTATAGATCGCTTGCGGAGGATCCAGCAAATATTTATAGCTTATTGTTGGTTGCTGGCTATTTGAAAACTCCTAAAAAGGAACTGCAAGCAGATGGTTCATATTTATGTGAAGTATCAATTCCAAATAGAGAGATTGCAGCTGTATATAAGAGTGAAATCTTGTCACATTTCTTGCAAACTGGAGCAATTACAAGGACTACAGCAAATAAGATTGCAGAAAGTCTTTATGCCAATGATTACAAGAAGTTGCAGAGCGCTATTGGGGAATATATGGATAAATCAATTAGCTTCTTCGATGGTGGAGCTGAAGGATTTTATCATGGTTTGATGCTAGGATTAATAGCATTAATGGATAATCAGTATAAGATTAAATCGAACCGAGAATCTGGAGATGGCAGATTTGATGTTTCTTTAATTCCAAGAGAAAAAAGGTATCCTGGTATTATTTTGGAATTAAAGTGGAAAGAAAAATTAAGCGATGTTGAGCTTGAAAAATGGTCTAATGAAGCATTAAAGCAAATTGGTGAGTTGCGATACGATTCTGAAATGAAAGAGGATGGAATTACGGAAATCTTGAAGTTTGGAATTGCTTTTTCGGGGAAGAAAGTATGTGTAAGAACTGAGTAGAACAAGAATTTAGTGCAAAGGAGGCGATAGTATGTTTCCAACAATTAATAAAAAAGAAACAGGTGTTAATCTTCGAAGAATTATGGATATGAGAGGAGTAAAACCAAAAGATATTCAAGAATATTTAGGGTTTGGATGTGTGCAGAGTGTTTATCGATGGTTGGATGGCGTTAGTATGCCAACAGTTGATAATCTGTATGCACTTAGCAAAATGCTTCAAGTTCCTATGGATTCAATTGTTTGCGGAAATGCTGGAAGAACAAAAAGTCAAATGGATGCATATCTTACGGATCAGGAGAGAAGAGTTTATACCTACTATAAGAAAATGAGAGAATTAAAAGCAGCATAATTTTTTGAACTACAAGTTCAATGACATTACATGAATCCTCCCTTATCGGGACAAAGAAAATGCGTAGACTGGCAGAAGATAACAGAGGAAGATTTGCGGTATTCAGCGGAAACAGGTATCTGATTATCCGCCCGCAGTTTGAAAAATTTATCAGTGCTTCTTCGGAGACATAATTCCGTTTGTCTGCCGAAAGTAGTTGATATTATCAGCGTTCAGAGTGATATATAGTATGACCTCGAAAACCTGTGAAAACAGCCACTTTTGGCAGAAAGGAAGTACTTTTATGGCAAGACCAAGTTTAGCAGAAAAAGATATTTTAAATCCTTCTGAGGCAATTGAATATTTTGTTCTGAGCCGGAGAAAATTTTATGATTTATTGAATAATACGGATGGGGAAGATTTTCTAGCATATTTACGGAGAACGCAAGCTGATTCTTCGTGTAGCCTTTGAAAGGTATCTGCGTAACCTTCCAGAACTAAGGAGGCGGTTATAATGGCAAAGGCAGGAAGAGGACAGACAAGGCGGGACTCCAAACGCAGAGTATTAAGACCGGGAGAAAGCATAAGAGCAGACGGAAAATATCAATATAAATATCATATTGATGGAAAACCACATTTTGTATACAGTTGGAAACTGGAGCCTACGGATAAACTTCCAAAGGGCAAAAAGCCATGCCTTTCCCTTCGTGAGTTGGAAAAACAGGTAAAAACAGATTTGGATATGCTTGTAAATATCGTGGACGGACAGATGACTGTCTGTGAACTGGTAGACCGATATTTGAAAACAAAGACCGGAGTAGGGCAAAGCACGAAACAAGGATATGTTACAGTACAGAGATTACTTGCAAAGGAAGCATTTGGCAAAAAGACGATACGAACTGTGAAAACTTCCGATGCAAAGCTGTTTCTTATCAAATTGCAGCAGGAAGATGGCAAAAGCTACAGTTCCATTCATACCATCCGTGGAGTGTTGCGACCAGCCTTTCAGATGGCGGTGGATGATGACATTCTGGTAAAGAATCCATTCGGATTTCAGCTTGCTGGAGTATTGGTAAATGATGCAGTCACAAGAGAGGCAATCACAAAAGACCAGATGAGAAAATTCCTAAAGTTTGTGCATGACGATGTGGTGTACTGTAAATATTATGAGGTAGTGTACATACTCTTTCATACAGGAATGCGAATATCGGAATTTTGTGGTCTGACACTAAAGGATATTGATCTTGAGAAAAGGACAGTGAATATTGACCATCAGTTGCAGAGAACGGCAGATATGCGATATATCATCGAAACTACAAAGACGGATGCAGGAACAAGAGTGCTACCAATCACAGAGGATGTGGCACAGATGTTTCAGGCAATCATCGAGGACAGAAATGCACCGAAAGTGGAGAAAGCTATAGACGGATATAGCGGATTCCTGTTTTACGATGATAATGGAATGCCACTTGTGGCAATGCACTGGCAACATCGTTTCAATCATATGGTCGGCAGATACAATGACATCTACCGAGTGCAAATGCCAAATATCACGCCTCATGTATGCCGACACACGTATTGGTCGAATATGGCAAAATCGGGAATGAATCCTAAGACACTGCAGTATCTCATGGGGCATTCGGATATTAGCGTTACCATGAATGTGTACACGCATATCGGATTCGATGATGCAGAGGAAGAATTGAAACGGATGGAAGAGTTTAGGAAAGCACAGGCGGAGGTTGAGCAGAAGAAAGAGAAACCGATGTCACAGAAAATGTTTAAAGTTGTATAATAGTATAATATGGAAATGGGATGACGCTCTGGCTTAGGCTGGGGGCGTTTTATAAGGTTTTAGAATCTTGTAATATAGTTTGCTGTATTTTCAGAGATTAATAGATGTGATAAAATAAAATTAAAGATAAAAACAAGAAATGAGGAATGGATGTAATGGCAAGTGATATATTAAAAAAAATAATAGAACAAAAAATTAGATATTTTTGCAGGTACATTTGGAGAAGATGCAAGTAATATTTTTACTCGCGACAAAAAACTATTTCATCCATTAGAGTATGGAATGTATAAAGAAAGATGCATCAAGGAACTGTTATCATTTGTATCAAGCAAAAGTGTTGGAATATCAGATGGCTTTTTGATTACATCAAAAAATAGTGTGAGTACACAATGTGATATAGTAATGTACGACAAAGATACAATACCATTAATAGATAATGGGATTGCACATTTTTATCCGGTCGAGATTGTTAAAGGAATTGGTGAAGTAAAGTCAACACTTAATAAGGTTGAATTTACGAAAGCGTTAGTTAAGCTTGCAAGAAACAAATTGTTATACCAAGAACGCAAGGGAAGATTGAAGTCGGAAGAGAGGAGATTTAGTGAAAATAGTGAAATCTTTTCGTTTTTAGTATGTAATAAATTATCGTTTGATATAACTAAAATTGATTTTGATGAAGTGTATAATGAAATATCTGATGTTAAGTGTAGGCACAATGTGGTTTTGAGTCTACAGGATGGAATTTTGACATATACCTTGAATTTTTTCAGAACTTCCAACTAAACAGAAGGAACATTTTATTAATATGGGGGGAGATATTAAAGCGAATCCTGTTATATGGAATTATCCTCATCATACAGAAGAAGATGAATTTTATAAATGTTGCAATAATTTTATAAAAATAAATTATGATGATAAATATAAGCATATAATACATTTCCTAATTATTATTAAAGCTCTCTTGGAGGAGGGGTATGAATATGATTTCGATTTTGTAGAGTATTTAACTAATGATAAAGTAAAAATATTTAGTTAAATTGAAAAATTCCTCTCTTTAATGGCAAGCCATATAAAGAATGGTGATTGAGAAATTAAATATATTGTAAAAGTAGAGTGGAGGCGATTAAGTGTCATTACAGAATATTGTTCCTTATAGATTGCCTAATCATAAAAATAAAAGATTACTAGACCCACATGTGGTAATTGTAGGGGGCAGGTGCATCTAGAGCCGCTTGTAAAATAGATAAAAATGGAAAAGAAGTTCCTTTGCTAAAGGACATTCATAAAATATTGGGTCTTACATCGGAATTGAAAAAATATAATTTTTCGGATGAACAGATGAAGGATTTTGAAAAATTATTTTCTGATATAAATGGAAAAGCTGAATATAGAGATTTGCAGGAAAAATTAGAATATGAAGTATGTGATTATTTTAGTAAATTGCAGATTCCAGATGAACCAACATTATATGATTACTTGATTTTGTCACTGACTGAAAAAGATGCAATAATATCATTTAATTGGGATCCATTTTTGATGCAAGCATATAAAAGAAATATATGTGTTGGTAATTTGCCTGAATTAATATTTCCACATGGTAATGCTGGAGTTGGCTTATGCTATGATTGTAAAATAAAAGGATATGCAAATTGTCTTTGTCCTAAATGTTTTAAAGAATTTGAGCAAATGCCATTGTTATATCCTATAGGAAAGAAAGACTATAATGGAAAGCCAATAATCGTTAATGAATGGAACTTGGCAAAATCTGTGCTGTCTAGGGCTGCAGGAATCACAGTATATGGTTATGGTGCTCCTGTTACAGATGTTGAAGCGGTGGAGTTGATGAAATCAGCAAGCCATTTAAGCCAAATGAAGGATATTGCACCATTTACAATTATAAATTTGGCAAAAAATGAAGATGAACAGAGAAAAAAATGGTCTGAATTTTATGATGTAAAAATGTTTCTGTATTGTAATAAATTTGAAGAAACGATGTTGTGGAGAAATCCTAGAGTAAGTTTGGAAACTTTGTTTGATGCGATTCTTCAGCAACATCCAAGAAGTGAAGAAAAGTCATTCAGAAAATTTTCAACACTAACAGAGTTGCAAGAATTTGTTAAGACAATTACAGAGTTTGATATGTGTATTTGAAAATCCTTAGTAGTAACCATTTCCCTTTTACTACCAATTTTACTACTAACAGGTAGTAATAACATGCCTAATTCTGCTCTGATTTGCCACAATCTGTAATTTCAGAGCATATCACAATAACCCCGGAAACCCTTGCAAAACAGGCCATTCCGGGGCAAAACAAGGAGAAACAAAACAATGATAAAAGTACTATTTGTTTGCCACGGCAGGATTTACTGTTCGTGAGAAAAAGTCTTAAATCGTCTTAAATACTTCTATAAATAGCATTTCTTGTGTTCAATTCTCGATTTTACCAATGATTTACCAATATTTCTGGAGAGTCAGACTTGCAGAAACAACAAACCAGAATGAGGAGATTAAAAATATGAGCGGATTAAAGAAACACATTTATGAAGAGAAAAACGGACTGCATTACACTCTGAATGGAGATTATTATTTACCAGATTTGAAATTGCCGGAGGAACACCGCCCTATCGGAAAGTACGGACGGATGCACCGGGAATATTTAAGAGAAGTCCACCCAGCTAGATTGAATACATTGACCCTGACAGGGGAATTATGGACATATCTTGCAGATCTGAACGAACAGGCACAGAAGCGATTAGATACAATCATAGAGCAGATGAAAGCTGCTGAGGGGGTCACAGAAGAATTAAAGAGTATCTGTCAGATGGAATGGGTGCAGCGTTGCAATAACATTCACAATCGGGCAGAAGAAATTGTTTTGCATGAGATGATTTATTCATAACGGTATGGTAGAATGATTATGATAAATTCTTTAGGTTAGAATCGATGATGGGGTAAACGAAAAAGCAGTTTTGGCATTCCAGTGAACTGCCTCTTCGTTTACACCATTTTCGATTTGACCTAATTGAACAAAGTGAGCGTCCGGGTAGCCACTGCCTATGGACTTTCAATCTTTGGTTCTTACCCATGATTATACAGGATTTTCTGTACAGAAGCCACAGAAATCAACTATTTCCGGATAAATAGGTACGACAACAAAACCTCAAACTTTGAGGCTTAAAAAAGTATGAAAGAATAAACTTTTAACATCTTTGCGGTATCCGAAGCTGTGGTTTTCCAAGATGACCGCCACAGGATTTACACACACAGACATTTATCCCATAGAGCTGTTTTAATATTTCAGGCATTTCCTTATCCCCAAGTTTTGAGAGATACTTTTTGCAGCCTAGGAGGTTCCGGCATAAAGTAAGCTTTTTGCGTTTACTTCGGGAACAAAGAAGTCCGTAATGACGAATTCTGACAAAACGTTTTGGCGGCACATGCATCAAAAAACGCCGTATGAATTCAATACCGGAAATGGTCAGCTCTTTCCATTCTCCTTTGTTTCGGTAATCTTTTACAAAGAAGGTGACGGTTTCATCATCCATGCGGATAATGCGGTGATTGCTGATGGCAATCCTATGGGTATACTTTCCAAGGTAATCAATCACAGACTGCGCACCGTTAAAAGTTTTCTTACAATAAGGAATCCATTCCGCATCATAACAGGAATCAAGCAGTTCTTTAAATGTATAATGGTTACGGTATTTTTCAGCAGTTCCATGAAACTCAAGCTGATTCGTATTCCAGAGATTTTTCAACTCATCCATATATTTTCCACGGAAGACTCTGGAGATAGCCCATATGGGAAGAAAGAACTCAGTACCATTGTCTTTCCATTCATTTTTGGATGTCAGCCCACCGCCGAGCAGTATTGTATGGATATGAGGATGAAAGTTCATCTCAGAACCCCATGTATGTAAGATACAGATATATCCAACATTCGCACCAAGATGTTTTGGGTCAGCAGTCAGTTCACTGATTGTCGCAGAAGCGGCATGATACAAGGTGTCATATAATAGCTTCTGATTACTGTAAATGATTGGATTCAGAATGTCCGGCACCGTAAATACCAAGTGAAAGTAAGGCGCATCAAGTACATCCTCTCTGCGAGCATCCATCCAGATTTCCTTTGGAACAGCCTGACACATGGGACAACAGCGGTTGCGGCAGGAATTATAATGAACCTGGACAGCACCACAGTCTTCACATACACTGACATTCGCACCGTAGGCTCCTGTTTTACAGTTCAAGATGTTCCGTGCAACTTTTGCCTGTTCAGGAGAGGGAGAATACTTTTCAAGATATGCCGGATAAAAACACTGGAAAATATCCTGAACCGTGGGCTTATTCATAATCAGCACCTGCTTTCCTGTCAAACGGACTTTGAATTCCAATCAGAGATTTGTTGCTGACATGAAGATAAACTTCCGTGGATTTTGGGTCACGGTGTCCCAGCAGAGCCTGAATATTCTGTCGTTCCACACCCTGTTCCATCAGGTGGGTGGCAAAGCTGTGACGGAGGCAGTGAGGCGTAACACCAGATAACCCGGCAGTCGCTGCTGAACGGCGGATAACCTGTTCCACGGAAGAAACGGTAAGGTATTCCCCTGTAAATTTATTCGGGAAAAGAATATCACGGGGTTTTCCACATGCAAACCAGTATTCTGTAAGAAGTGCCAGATTCCGCTCGGAAAGAATGGTATAACGGTCCATACGGTTTTTGGTATCCCGGACATGAATCTGCATGTGGGTGCGTGAAATATCCCCGTAATGAAGATGAACCACTTCAGAGACACGCATTCCGGAAGAATACATGGTGGCAAACATGGCTTTATATTTCAAATCATCCGTAGCATCAAGAAGTTTATCGATTTCATCAACAGAAAGTACGACAGGGAGTTTGTGATCTATCATCATGCGTGGAACAGTGATATCATCCCACAGAATGTGAAGTACATTCCGATAGAAAAAGCGGATGGCTGAATTATAAAGGTTGAGGGTGGTTGCTTTCAGACCATCGTCTTTCTTGGCAAGAAGAA
>ENA-OQIP01000054-OQIP01000054.1-human-gut-metagenome-genome-assembly--contig:-NODE-54-length-24746-cov-2.966286_pt1 | contig 24746 bp, 25 predicted proteins | sample MGYA00242585_ERZ504750 | MGnify/ENA primary metagenome ERZ504750 (study PRJEB26092, sample SAMD00036441) | human gut metagenome | host: Homo sapiens | study: EMG produced TPA metagenomics assembly of...
TACATATTTCTTTCAAGTTCCAGATACTCACATAAAAGATCAATGATCTCTCCATCCATCTCTCTTGATAATTCCATTCGGACTGGTGCTAATTCTTCTTTCTTGATTAGTTCTACCATGAAATCGCGATAATCAAGATCTTCATCATACATAGAATCTGCATCAATATCTGCATTTCTTGTAATTCGGATCAATGTTTTTTGCTTTGACATGGTATCCTTTGAAGATCCTTGGCACATAGTGAAGAATCATTTCTTCTGATAACATATAAGCATCTTTTCCAGAAATATTGATCAGTCTGTCAAACGTTTCATTTCCACATGGGATAATTCCTAATTTTTCTTTTCCATTTTTAGTTTCTAACACAGCAACTGCGTAGATTTCTTTATTCTTTAAAAAAGGAATGGCTGTCTCTTCCCTATGATCGTAGGAGAGATCAATGGCGCGATTTCTGCTTGAAAATAAGCTCTTAAATATTCGCTTTCTTTTTTAGATATTTTTTGAAAATTTACCAGATGGATGTTGTGTTCTTTCAGAGAATCCATCATCTCCTCATATACGCTGTCTTTTCTTCTATTTAATTTCTGTACCTGTGGAATGATCGCATCAATCTGTTCCTGTGGTGTCATCTTTGTCTTATTTTCTTTCATGTTCTTATCAAGTAACATCTGATCGATCAAAGATCCAACTCTTACCATAAAGAATTCATCTAAGTTGCTCTGGTAAATGGATGCAAATGTCAATCGTTCACATAGTGGTACTTCTCTATTCTCAGCCTCTTCTAATACGCGTTCGTTAAACTTAAGCCAGGACAGTTCCCGGTTCATAAAAATCTTCTGCTGTGTTTTCATCTTTTCCTCCAAATCTCTATACAATGTAATTTTCTATTAGTACTGGTCAAATGTAAAATCATACTGCTTTTTATGTTAAGTTATCGTAAATTAACGTCTGGAATTGCCATTTTCCCTATGTTTACAGTCCAAACAATCTGTGTTAAACTCTTTAGTGAGTTGCAATAATTTAATGTAAATGAGGAATTTTTCATGAATCAGAAAGTATTACAAACACTTGAATTTGATAAGATTATAAATATTTTAACAGGATACGCAACAACCGAACTAGGTAAGTTGATGTGTGCCAATTTAAAACCAATGACTGAAGAAGCTGATATCTTAAACGCTCAGGATCAGACACAGGATGCATTGACACGTATCTATAAACGTGGAAATGTGTCTTTTTTTGGAGTAAGTGATCTTTCCCCTTCTCTTGCCCGTTTGAAGATGAGAGGTACACTTGGAACTGGGGAACTTCTTGATATCGCTCGTGTTCTGGAATCTGTAAAGAATGCCGTTTCTTACGGAGTCCGCATGGAAGACGATCTTGAAGCAGATTCTCTCGACGAGCTTTTTGAAAGCCTTGTTCCTTTAGATGATCTTCTGCACGAGATCCGCCGCTGTATTATTTCTGAAGAAGAGATCAGTGATGATGCCTCTTCTACTTTAAAACATATCCGTCGTGCAATGAAACAGACAAACCAGAAGATTCATACACAGTTAACTACGCTGGTAAGCTCTGCATCCAATCAGGATAAATTACAGGATGCGATCGTTACAATGCGAAATGGGCGTTACTGCATACCAGTCAAGCAAGAGTACAGAAGTTCATTCCAAGGTATGATCCATGATCAGTCTGCTTCTGGAAATACGCTGTTTATTGAACCAATGTCTGTTGTAACATTAAATAATGAATTAAAAGAATTGGAAGGAAAAGAACAATCTGAGATTGAGCATATTCTTTCTATATTAAGTGAACAGGCTTCTTATGGTGTTGTTGATCTTGCACATAACCAGAAGACCCTTGTATTATTAGACTTCATTTTTGCAAAGGCAAAATATGCGAAGGATATTGATGCATCCAAACCTATTTTCCGTGAAGATGGAATCATCAATATCAAACAGGGATGTCATCCTTTACTAGACCGCAAAAAAGTCGTTCCGATCAACGTATCTCTCGGCAAAGATTTCTCCATGCTGATCGTGACCGGACCAAATACAGGTGGTAAAACTGTATCTTTAAAAACCGTTGGATTATTATCTTTGATGGGGCAGGCAGGCCTTCATATTCCTGCATTCCAAGGATCTTCTCTTGGAATTTTTCGTGAAATTTTTGCAGATATCGGCGATGAGCAGAGTATTGAGCAAAACTTAAGTACCTTCTCTTCTCATATGACAAATATTGTATCGATCGTTCAGCAAGCTCATCGAGATTCTTTAGTATTACTCGATGAATTATGTGGTGGTACTGATCCAATCGAAGGTGCCGCACTTGCGATCTCTATTTTAAGTGATCTGCACGGACGTGGAATTAAAACAATGGCGACAACCCATTACAGTGAACTTAAAATGTTCGCACTTTCCACCGATGATATCGAAAATGCTTCCTGCGAATTTGATGTAGAAACGCTTTCTCCAACATACCGTCTGATGATCGGTATTCCTGGAAAAAGTAATGCGTTTGCAATTTCCCGCAAATTAGGATTGGATGAACATATCATTGAAGGTGCTGCAGATCAGATTGATGAATCTGTCAAAGATTTTGAAACGATCTTAGCTGACCTTGAAAAGAGTAAACAGACGATTGAAAAAGAACAGGAAGAGATCCTTGAATACCGTAAGGAAATCGAAACTCTCCGTAAGAGTTTAAAATCTCGTCAGGATAATATAAAACAAAAACGTGATAAGATGCTTCGCGACGCCCGTGAAGAGGCTCACAATATCATCTCTGAGGCGAAAGAGATCGCAGATTCTACGATCCGTGAATATAACAAATTAAAGAAACAAAACAAGAATCCAGATGCAAATAAGAAGATGGAACATATGCGAAGTGATCTTCGCGGCCGCATGACAAAATTAGAAGGTCAAATGGCTTACAAATCCAAGAAAAAGAACAAGAAACGTCACGAGGCGAATGATTTCCATGTTGGTGATGAAGTTTATGTAACAAGTCTTTCCCTTGCCGGAACTGTTTCCACGCTCCCAAATGCCAAAGGTGATCTGTATGTTCAGATGGGTATGATGCGTTCTCTTGTTAACATCAAAGACCTTGAGATCACAAAAACGGCCAAAGATGTAAAACGTGAAAATCAAAGAAATGAAAGTCGTAACCGAGGACGTACTGCGATCAACAAATCCGCTTCCATCCGACCTGAGATCAATGTTATGGGTATGACGGTTGATGAAGCGATCGCACAGCTTGATAAGTACATCGATGATGCGTGCCTGGCCAACTTAGCACAGATCACTGTTGTCCATGGAAAAGGAACTGGTGCTTTACGTAAAGGGCTTCATAATTACTTTAAACAGTTGAAGAAACAAAAACGTATCTCCGGTTACCGTGATGGTGAATATGGTGAAGGAGATCTTGGTGTAACTGTTGTTATACTGTAAAAAAGATATAAAGAAGGAGATTTTATGACTTATTACGATATCTTATTTAGCTTTTTTATATATGGGTTTCTTGGTTGGTGTTCTGAAGTCGCTTTTGCAGCTTTTAAACAACATTCCTTTGTAAACCGTGGATTTCTAAATGGTCCGATCTGTCCGATTTATGGAATTGGAGTGACGGTTGTCGTTGCTTCTCTTCAGCCTTACGTCGGAAACTTAATCTTGCTTTATATTACCTCCACCATTCTCGTTACTTTTCTTGAATGGCTAACGGGTTTTCTTCTTGAAAAAATGTTTCATCACAGATGGTGGGATTATTCTGAAATGCCATTGAATATCGGCGGCTATGTATGTCCTTTATTTTCTGCGATCTGGGGCGTCGCTTGTGTATTGATCGTGAAACTTATCTATCCTTTTACGGATAAACTAGTTTCTTTCTCCCGATATGGCTTGGAAAATTTCTGCTTGTTTTATAAGCATTGCTCTTATAGTTGATATTTGCATCACGGTTCAGGGTATTTTAAAAATTCAACAAACGTCTTGCCCTTATGGAGGATATTGCAAAAAGAACTGCATAATATTTCTGATCAGATCGGTGAAAATATCTACGATAGTATGATGGATGGTCTGGAGGCTCAAGACCGATTAAAAGCTCGTACAGATGTTATTCGAGAGAAAGTTGATGAAGCCAGACAGGAAAATGCAGATGAACTCAAAGTTCGTATGGATTCTTTAAAAACAGCGAGCTGAGGAACTTCGTAGCAAATACGAAAAGATGGCAAAACTTCCTACATTTACATCACGCCGTATTTTACGTGCATTCCCTAAGATGATGCCTCGTGAACATATAAGAGAATTTGGGCAGTTACGACACATCCTAAAGAAAAAAAGAAATGAATTAAAAAAGTCATAACAAGTTTTTATCTATAAAAGTGTCAGGTACATTTAAGTTTCTCGAAAACTTAGATGTACCTGACATTTTTTCTTTTTATTTTCTATCCAATTAACACAGTTTTTCCACTTCCTGACGTTACGAAAGAAACTAATTCGTGAATGTATTAAGAATATAATCAACGTCCGTCGTCTTCTTTAATTCTTCCAGAATTTCTTCTTCTGTCACTGCTTCTGTGATCTGTCCAAGAATCTCTAAATGTTCATCTCCAACTCCAGCAATTCCAATGACAAGCTGTGCTGTTCCGCCATTAAATTCGACTCCGTCTGGATACTGCATCACAATAATTCCGCTTCTTTTTACGTCTCTTTTGGCATCTTCTGTTCCGTGTGGAATTGCAAGTCCTAATCCCATGTATACAGATGCTTCTTCATTTCTTCGGATCATTGCTGGAATATAATCATCATCTACATATCCAAGATCTCTTAAAAGTTCCCCTGCTGCCACGATCGCTTCTTCCATGCTTACCGTTGGAAGTCCCAGTTTAATTCCTTCCCTTACCAAAATCAAACCTTCTTTCGCTGGTACTTCTGGTGTCGTTTCTACAACTGGTGTTACTGTTTCTTCCTCTTTATTTTTTTTCTTATTCTTGAAAAAGAATCCCATAATTGTCTCCCTTCTAAATCCAATTTTTATTCCATTATTTTTTTCTATCTCTATTATAGCAATGAAATTTTTTTACGTCTATTTTTAGTAGTGCTAATTTTTTCAGTAAATTTTGTGTCATTATTTTGTTTTCTGCCGTCACGCCCTTTTATTAATTTCTATTGTTTCCTTTTATAGATCATTCTTTAACATATAAAAATCCTTCATATGTATTTTGTGAATTCTCATCTTCTGGAATAATTTCTAATGTTATCCTCTTGTAACCATCTCCTTCTTTTCTTCGATAGGTGATCGTTACAAATTTCTTTTTATTTGCAAATTGCTTTTTCAGATATTCAATCTTTGTCTTCTTAAGATATTTCACCAAATCATCTGAATGAATAAGCCGTATATCTTCAAAATTGTGAAACCACTCTGACAGAGCTCCTATGGAATCTTGTTTCTTTTTATTCTTGGTTTCTTCCCAATTTAAAATCTTATAACGGTCTTTTTCCAGATTGATTCGGAGAATTTGTGTATACAATCTGTAAAGAGCTAAATAGGAAGCGGGCTGTCCCTGACGGTCTACTCCATTTTTCTTGTAATACATCGCTTTTTCTTCATACATACGAATATCAGCAACATCTGATATCTCTTTCATGGAATCCCATTGGCATTCACTGCTTGAAACATATCCATAGGAAATCGAAAGCTCCTTGATCCGGTTACAGCTCCAGTACTTGATATCTCCATCAAATTGCCGTCTGATCCATTCAAACTGTTCTCTTTTCACAAATAGAATTGCTGCAAATTCATCTCCACCCATTCTATAAACTTTTCCATATTTATTAAACCTGCACTTCATGCAAGATGCTGCCACACAGATCAATTCATCTCCCGCTGCATGTCCTTGTCTGTCATTGATAATCTTTAGTCCATTCACATCCATAGAAACATATATAAATTGAGAATCCATGCGTATCTCTGAAATGTCTTCGTCATATGCTTTTCGATTAAAACATCCTGTCATCTTATCGATATTCGACATCTCTGAAATAGAGGAAATCATCACAGATTGTTCCTTATTCTTCTTTTTAACTTTCGATAATCTTAGTACCATAAATAGAATACCGATTGCTGCAATACTCAAATATACAACCATGATCAATATTGCGATCAAATTACTCTTGTTGTCTACCGCAATCCAATATGTAACACCCACAATATATTTCTGTGTTTTCTTTAAGATATAATAATCTTTTTTCCATCAACACGAATGATTCCCGATACAATCTTCTCCTTCGCAACCGTCTTTCTCTGCTTGCGAAACCCCATATCATCTAATTTCACTCCTATCTTTGAAGCATCTGTAGCCCCATAGATTCTTCCAGTTTCTTTATCCGCTACATACAAAGCAATTCCTTTATATACTGGAATATCTGCTACAACAGTCCCCACTTCACTTTGTTTGTTTTTCTCTACGATTTCAATCGTCTGATCTAACAACACTTTGGACGTTTTATATACATTCTTACTATTTACAATATAAAGAATTCCTGCTTCCAAAAATACTGCTGTCACGATCATACCTATCAGCAAACAGAAAATCTTCAACGTCTTATGTTTTATTTTTTTCTTTTTGTTATACATGCATTTTCCCTTATTTTACATTATTATTTAGACCAAGATACTCTATCATTCTCCCCTTGATATTCGAATACTCCATCATTCTTTTCTTCTAATGCTTTGATCATATGATATGTATATTCATTATATGGGGTTGGAATCCCCAATTCTTTCCCCATTCTCATCATTGCACCAGAGAACATATCAATCTCTGTATGGCGACCAGAATCAATATCCTGTAATGTCGAGTATCTTGCAGATGCTTTGACCGCACTCCCCCGTCCAGACTTTGCATTGATCATACTTAAGTCGATCCCTTTCGCTTTAGCAACTGCTTCAACTTCGGCTCTTAATCCATCTCGAATCGCTGCCATATGTTCACTATCTTCATAGCATCCAACTCCAACTCCTAAGATTGCCTGTGGCAGATTATTGCAGACATTTAATTTGAATTTACCCCAGATTTCTGCCTGAATATCATCTGTGATGATCCAGTGAAGACCTGTATTTTCAAAAATATCATCGACTGCTTTTACTCGTTCGCTTTCGTATGGTTGTTGTAGTTCTCCAAAATAAATCCCTACTGTTGTTTCTGGATCAAAATGATATCCATCTTCTTTCTTCTGTGATGCTACTTTATAAAAGAGTATAAAATATGTGATTTATCAATTTTCTCCGCTATGATCTCTTCACTGTCAACTCCGTTCATCAGACTCATGACCGTTGTATTTTCTCCTACGATCGTCTGAATATCCTGTAATGCCCCTCTCAAACTTCCGTATTTTAAAGATACGATCAGAAGATCCACATTGTGTGCTTCTTCTGGAGTCCACACTTGCGGTGTGTATTTTGTTCCGTTGATCATTAATCCTTGGTTTTTGAGGCGTTCATTTCTCTCACCATCTGCTACAACTCCCAGTGTAATATTTTTATTATTTGACAGTCCCCAGATAACGTAAGAACCTACGGCACCTGCTCCAAGAACTGCTACTTTTTTGATGTTCATTGTTTTTTGGTTCCTCCTGATCGTCGTTTTTTGATTGTTATTCTTATTTTAACATTTTTGGATTGTCTTTTGGGTATATTCTTGTTTTATTTATATTTATTTATTATAATAAACATAAATAAACATAAATAAACATATATTCATATAATAAATACAAATAAACACGAATAAATATGGAGGCAAATAAAAAATGGAAAATCCTTTACTTTAACATTTGGGCAAAAACCTACGGAATTTATTTCGCGCACTAACCAAATTGGAAAGATCATTCATACATTTGATATGGAAAATCCTTCAAATAAAGTTTACATGGTTGCTGGTGTCAGGGGTTCTGGAAAGACGGTTTCTCTTGCTGAAATTGCTGATCATTATTCTTCAAATGATCAATGGATTGTTTTAAGATTGAGTGCTGATACAGATTTGATTGCTGGTGCAGTTTCCGAACTTACCCGGATTTCGCAGTTTCATGATCTGGATCTTGGGTTAAATCTAAATCTCGGAATTGCTGAATTGTCGGTAAATAAAACAAATGATTCTTTGGAAAAAGAGGCTATGCTCCGTAATATTCTTGAGAAGTTAAAAAATAAAGGAAAGAAAGTTCTTTTTATCATTGATGAGATTATAAATAATTCTTATGTCAAAGTATTTGCCAGTAATTTTCAGATTTATATTACACAGAATTACCCTGTGTATCTTGTAATGGCTGGTTTATTTGATAATATCAGCAATCTTCAAAATGAGAAGAGTCTGACATTTTTATATCGTGCTCCGAAAATTTTTCTGGAACCACTTAGCATTCCTGCAATTACTACAAGCTATCGTTCTGTATTTGACATTTCTCCAAGTGAGGCTGTTGAGATGGCAAAACTTACAAAGGGATATCCTTTTGCTTTTCAGATTCTTGGTTATTTGAAGTGGGAGACAAATGATGATCTTGAAAAACTACTTCCTAAGTTTGATGAAGAGTTGATTGTTTATGCTTATGAAAAAATCTGGAGTGAACTTTCTGAACTTGACCGGAAGATTGTTTATGTGATTTCTACTGGAGTTTATAAAACTAGCGAAATTCGTGAGAAATTATCGATATCTCCACAGTTATTGAATACTTACCGGAAGCGCTTGATGGAGCGTGGTGTTGTGAATGGTTCTGTTCGTGGAGAACTGACTTTAGCACTGCCTCGGTTTGAGGAATATATTGAGATGTATTGTGAAGTGAATCTTTAGTTTCGCTTCACCTCGATGAAGGCTTTGGCCTTTTACAGAGACATTGCCTTCTGCGTAAGCCATACATCGCCATTCTGAACCCTGACTTTTATTCCATCTTCTCCTGCATCTCGTGTGAAAACCAAGAAATCAATAGTGCTATTTCTTGCAAATTTCAATCATTCTTTTTACTTCCTGCTGCAATTCTCCACTGAATTCTGATAAATCATCATATGTAATCACCTTCAATCTCATGAGACGAACAATATCCCATATTGCTTCTGATTTTATGTCGCTACTCAGACCTCTAAAACCCTTTAAAATAAGGCTTTTCTCTACTTCTGAAATTCTCAAAATCTGCTGCCAGATAAGAAAAAAGACCATGACAGTCTGGAACTCCCAGACCATCAAGGTCATTCTTTATTCTAACTTGCAAATTATATTTTCACATGAATTTTTATTATTTCACTGGCTGAAAGTTTTGCCCTGAAACTGGATAAAACCGTTTGCCCTGTGATAATAACAACCTTATTCAAACTCGACTTTTCCTAACTAATTTTGTTTAGAAATTATTCTCTGCCGAGTATGTAAATCCTTTAATTATTTGATATATCCATATTATCCTGCCTATATAAGCTAATGTTATCATTTTGTTATCGGTATTGATAACACTTGCTCAGTAGCTGTGGATAATAGCTATATGCTATGGCTTAAATTATAAGCGAGTTCGCTTAGAAAAATCAAGCCTTGTAAAATATTTAGCATACTGTATTTTTCTATTCAGATACCATCTTAATTTGCACTATCTATGCTAACCGAAACAACAAAGTGCTTGACATTCACAAGTGTTTGCTGTTTACACTTCGGACAGTAGAGTGGAAAGTTCTTTAATTCGATATCTTCTTGTATCATCGTTTGGGTTTTATTTCCACAGATAGGACATGAATTACCCCTCCCATGCGGTGCAGTGGGTGCAGTGGCTCCTATGGAAGTGGTTTCTAACAGTCGTGACAGTTACCCATTTCTGACCAAAAAATCTGGCTGTCCGTACCAATTAAGGCATATTCATTTATGCCACTATCCTTTTGACAGGAATACTTTTAGGGTTCAGTTCGTGGAATCCATACACTTTTGGGGATGAAAGGAATGTATAATCCCTGGTATCCTTCCAGATATCAGGGATTGCTTTCCTCATAATGTTTGCGGCTGCATTACAGTCTGCATTCAAGAGCGTCCCATCTGCACAACGATAAAGCCCACGTGTAATACGTGCACCGGAAAAAGTTGCATTATTGTCGTCTTTTCCGTAAGTAGGAAGATAATCATTCATGGTGATATCCGCTTTTGATGTATAGCTTTCTTCCTGCTCGATGATGCGGATACCTGCGTTCAATGCCTTATAGGAGATCATGATACGCAGGATGCTGATCGGCATAGCTACAAACTTCTGATTGCTTGCAGTACCCATGTTGGTGCGCTGCTTCCAAAGTGGATTTACTCCAAGGATTAAAGTCCCAGCCTGATGCTCCAGGCAGAAGTCGATAATGTTTCGGCTGATCTTATGGCACTGGTCTTTGGTAAAATTCGCATGATGAAAAGAAAGATCTTTCAATCTTGCAGAAGTTGCATTCATCTGACTATGACCTTTTGTAATGATGGAAATGTACTTTGCCCGCTGTTTATGAAACCATTGGGTATTGGATAAGACAGCTCCGCCTTTGTAAATAGCTGATGAATGATCATCACATACGATGGCTGCGAAGTTATCCGTACCAAAATCAATGGCGCAGACATGGGGCATCGAAAGTGTTTCTGTTATATCTGGTTCTTCCATAGTCAGACAAAGAAGGAAGCGCCCATAATACGGTTTAATTTTAATCTCCTTCAGCGTAGACCTGCCGGAAATGTTAGATAACAGAATACGCTCCTTGATGAGCGGTAGTTTTAAGGAGACCCCGGACTCTTCTGGATATAAAACAGCATCCTGGTTTGTGACTGTGACAGTAGTAAGGCTGTCCTTTTTGTAATGTGGCATCTTAGGTCTGCCAAGAAAATCCTCTGGATGTTTCGCATAATCCTTCAATGATTTCAGCCAGTTGTTGAAATCTGTGACTGCCTGTTTCACGATCGCCTGGGCTGTCTGCATAGGGAGTCCGGCAAAGAAATCAGGATTCTCTGTCACACGCATCAGCTTCTCCAGATGCTTGTAAGAGATCACTTTTCGGACATGGATCTGAGGATAAACATCTTGTAATGCATGAACCTCACAAAAGACATCTTCTTCATTGTCTGTCCGATGTTCTTTTTCATATCCGGTAAAAATATTCCGGATGCGAAAGAGTGAAGCGTTATACAGCAGCTTTGATTTTCTGCTGAGATCATCACAATAATCGTAAATGCTGTCTTTTTTTGAAATGACACGTTGTGCTACAGAATAAGCCATTGGCTGTCTCCTTTCTAATGCATTGTATTTTATAATATAATTATACCAAACGTATGTTTGTGTGTAAAGGAGAACCGTTATGAGGAAGAAAGAAAATACAGATTATTATGTGCACAGACACAGTTGCTTTTTGTTACAGTATCATATTGTGCTTGTCACAAAATACAGACATCCGGTACTTACAGGGGACGTGAAGGATACTGTTTATGAACGTGTCCACTACATTGCCGAACAGCGCGGATTCCGTATCCTGAAGATTAATAGCGAGCCAGATCATATCCATATCCTCATGGAAGTGGATGCGATAACCTCTCCTGCAGAGTTGGCAAATGTTTTAAAGACGCAGACGGCACGACGGGCAAGAAAACTTTATGGCGAAACACTTTTAAAGAAGTATTATTAGAAACCTTATTTCTGGTCAGACAGTTATTTTATCACGACCGTTAGCGAAAACAGTCTGAAAGTAGTAAAACAGTATATTCAAAATCAAGGCAATCGGTAGGTTATGGGCATTCACCCACGCCCATGCGGTACAGCAGCTCCTATGGACGTGGTACTCTGCCTATGAAGATAGAACCCATTTTATAGTTTCCATATTTTTCTCAATCCTTACTTCTAAATATTATCCTACTAAATTTATCGCAACGGTTTTTAAGTTTTTGCTTCTTGATTACTTAACGGCGGAAAAAGAATGTTTTCACATAGGGCTGTTGTTTACATGTCATTTTTTTGTTTTTTAATTCTATACCCACCAGTACAACAGATAGCATAAACGCTGAAAAATCAGCAACAGGTCCCGCAAGCAATACTCCCATAATTCCGAAACGAAGCGGGAGCAGCAGGGTAAACGGAATCAACACAAAGGTCTGCCTTGTTAATGCCAACAGAGCACCTCTTAACGATTTTCCTATTGCGGTAAAAAAACTGGAAGAAAGCAACTGCACACCATTTACCAACACCATGAAAAGATAGGTACGCATGAACAAAACAGCAAATTCAAAATACAGCTCGTCCCCATCTCCGAATAGCGAAATGATAGATTGCGGGAAAAATTGAAATGCGATGAAAGCAATTGTGGAAACAACAAGGTTCCATTTTACCGCAAGCAGGTAAGCCTCCCGTACACGATGGTATTGCCTTGCCCCATAGTTGAAGCCGATAATCGGCTGTGTTCCCTGCGAGATTCCTACAACAATCGCAAGGATTATGGCATTTGTTTTCATAACAATTCCGCAAGCAGCTAAGGGAATATCTGTTCCATATTTTGTTAATGCGCCGTAATAAGTCAACGAATTGTACTGAATGATTTGAATCACGGTAACTGCAATCTGGTTTGAGCTGCTGCTGATTCCCATGCTGCAAATTTTCATGCTTTCTTTGATGTCCAATAAAAACGACTCTTTTTCAAAATGGATTGTTTGGAAACGCCATAGATAACGGAGTGCGAGTATGAAGGAAAAAATTTGCCCAATAACTGTTGCCCAAGCTGCGCCGGCAATCCCCCAATCGCAAGCAAAAATAAAAATAGGGTCAAGAATGGTATTGATAATAGCTCCCATAACCATGCAAACCATTGAATACTTTGGTTTTCCATCTGCTCGAATCAAATTGCTCATACCATTCGTTACAATAAGAAACGGCATTCCAATCAATGTTATGCTGGCATACTGCTTTGCATATGGAAATACATCTGTCGTTGCCCCAAATGCCTTTAGGAGCAAAGACAGAAAAGCTTCACCAACCAACAAATAAATAATTCCGAAAATCCCCATCAGAACAATACCATTTCCCGCTGCTTTGGCGGCAGCTTTCGGCTCTTTGCGTCCAAGACAGAGGGAAACACGGGAAGCACTGCCAATTCCAACCAGCAGTGCAATAGCAAGGCAGATGGTAGAGAACGGGTAGGCAACATTGGTTGCTGCATTTCCCAGATAACCGACCCCTTGACCAATAAAAATCTGATCCACAATATTGTAGATTGAGCCGACAAGAGACGCCATAATACTGGGAATGGCAAAATCTTTCAACAGTTTTGAAATTTTTTCATATCCTAGGGGATTCTCAGTCATTAAATTCATCCCCCTTCTTTCTATACGGAGTTCCGCTGTAATATTTTCACCTGCCTGAATCAGCAAATCAATAAAGAGGTTTTATCAGATTCCCTGAAGCCTTGCAATAAAAGAGCTTCTGTCTTTTCACATACCGTCTGTACCTCATCAATTACAGACAGCGCACGTTCCGTAGGATACAGCTTACACGTCCGCTTATCCTTATCATTTGGGGAACGCATAATCATTCCCTGCTTTTCTAATGCCGCAACTGCCCGTACAATATTGCTCGGATGAACATAAAACATATCCATTAAAGAATCCTGTAAAATGCCAGGCGAACGACAGATTTTAATCAAAAACATATATTGGCTGTTGTTGATTCCAAAGGGGGCAAGCTGTTTATCCAAATAGATTTTGTAAAATCGGTCTGTTACTGAAAGCCATTTTAATAGTTTCATAGATATATTCCTCCTAACCACCAGTATTATAACACAATATGCATGCGTGCGCACGCAACTACTTTTAACATTATATCTTCCGCTTGTCAGCAGATTAAGATAAACAAACTGCTTATACTCTTTGAGATACTGCAAATGCCTTTGCCTGCTCTAAAAGGCTGTCCATCTGTTTACTTCCGAACGCCTTTTTCAGCAGTTTATAATTTTTGTTTTCCGCACGGAGGTTTTCATTCTCTCCCGCCAATTTCTCATTCGTTTTTGTCAATCTTTCATTTTCACGGTGAAGATTGCTGTTTGTGATATTCAGCCGATAATAGCTGTCATACGCTTCAAAACATCTGATAAGAGCCGTTTTAACAAGCGATTTCAGCTTTTGTACCAAAGGCTCTGCCAGTTTATTTTTATACGTTTTTGCAGACATTAACCCCTGCGGCTCTAGTAGCTGATATTCAGGAGAAGTGTCAAGCACCTGCTCAAGCGTTTTTAAGTTCTCAATGCCCTTATCATAATTCTCTACCCTGTCAGACAATATTTGAAATCCCTCTTTCTTCTCTAAAATCTGCCCCTCAAGCTGAACAACCTCTTTTTCCCGCTCCTGCTTTTTATGGTCAAGGACAGATAAATGTTTCTCATGCGTACCCTTATGCTCCCACTCAATGCCGTGCCGCTCCATGACAGCGGAAAGCTGTTCTTTTTCGGACTGTACCCACTAGCTCCACTCTGTATCTCCACGACTGCCGCCCTTAACCCCCTGCTTGGCTAACGCCTGTTTGAGTGATACTCTTGTATCTAATCCCCGCTTACTGCCTGTCGTAATTTGATGGAAACAGATGCGCATACCTATAAGTGATTTCTATGCTCTCATGCCCCACAATCGTAATAAAGCCCTTCTGTTTCAGCTCATCATTCAATTTCTTAATGAGCTTGTAAGCATAAGGCTTTGACACGGAAAGCTCCTGCGCCACCTCGTCTGCACGGATAAATTTGTTGTCCATAGAATCAATCCTTTCTTTAAATTTTTGATACGCCGTTTTCCATAAATGCTGTTCCTGCCCCTGTTTCAGCGGCGTTATCTTGCTCATTCCCTTTCGGAAAGTCTTTGCAAAGTATCTCATTTATACGGTCATTCAGTTTTATTAAGCAATTACGCTTAGATTATCTGCATTATACTAAGCATTTCTGCTACCATGTAAACATATGAACAAGGAGTGAAACACTATGGCAATAGGCGAAAGAATACATTTTTTCCGCATCATGCGGGGCATGACACAGAAATATCTTGGTATGCTTGTCGGTTTTCCCGAACGGAGCGCAGACGTGCGTCTGGCTCAATATGAAACAGGCTCACGCAAACCCAAAGCAGAACTTACCGCCGCACTGGCACAGGCTCTTGACGTTGCGCCGCAGGCTCTTGACATCCCCGATATTGACAGCCAAATCGGGCTTATGCACACCTTATTTGCCCTTAAAGACATTTACGGTCTTACCATCAGTGAAACAGACGGAGAGGTCTGTTTGAAAATCAGCAAGGACAAGGGCAAAGCCGCTGAAGAACTACTACAAATGCTCACCGTTTGGCAGGAACAGGCTGCAAAACTCACCACCGAAGAAATCAGCAGGGAAGAGTACGACCAGTGGCGGTACAATTACCCGAAGTTTGACACTACGCAGCAGTGGGCGAATGTCCCCTCTAAGGAATTAAGCGATGCCTTAGTCAAAACATTCAAAGACAAACTAAAAACCGATTGACAAGAACGCAAAAAACGCCCTTAGCCATGAGTTACTACCCACAGCTAAGGGCGTTTCTAATATGGATTTATCACAGTCACACAAACCGCTTTAAAATCATTCCTCGACCTGCAAACCACTTATCCGTAAGAATAATCGCACTTGCGTAACCGTTATCAATTTGTTATCAAAAGACCTTTTGTAATGCCGCAAACCCGCATAAACGCTGGATTTGCTAAGCATTTTTGTTTATTCAAACTCGGCAAATCCAAAGATATTATTAAGCATATTTGTTTAGGTTTTATATCTTTTTTGCCGTTATTTTATTTCTGTTACATATATTATTTTGGCTCGCTGATTTTTCTGTTGCCAATTTGTTGCCAGCAGACTTTCCTATATCTGTCCCATTTTAGTGCATTGTTTTATTTTAATGTATGTTAATTTTATATGAACCTTCTTCACTTTTTTCAAACGTCAAATCTTCTCCTGTAACATCATTTTCCGTTAATGCCTGAATTGCTTCTTCCCAATGAAGAATGGTTGTAACATTGTCCTGATTAGATTCTCTATGCAACTCATGTGTTACTTTTAATTTATATTTTCCGTATGATTTACCATTTATTTCAAGTTCAACAGGTATATATGTTTTTTCTCCTTTCTCAGTTTTTTCCCATTTGCACTCTGAAAAAACTTCATTACGAAAGTAAGTAGTTTGATCTATCTTCTGCCCATCTACTTTATATCCAGCCTGAGATAAACGTAAATTACAAGTGGGATTACTTTTCTCACTTGGTTGTTGAGTATCTGATTTTGGTAAATTATGCTTTTCCCAAACTTTTTTCATCTATTACCCCTTCTTTTCTCATATTCTTTATATTATCATATTTAATTACTTTAAACAATAAAAACAGTTTTTCTTCCTACTATCAGTGTTCCCACAGCTTTATAATTTCTTCACTATCTAATTCATGCCATGCCTCTTTCCATAATTGTAAATATGGGATATCTCTTGAAGAAGGCTCCGGATCACATTTTCCAATTTGAACAATTGATGGCAACACTACTGCGTCTCCTATTAATAAACATTCTCCGACTTTTAAAGAAGGCATCTTCTCTGTAATACTTCCCAGTGTATCTGGCAATAATCTTTTTACATAATTTTGATCTGCAGGGTTTGTAAGCCGCAAAGCCAAAAAATTATTACATTGAGAAAATATTGTTTCAGATATCTCTGACGGCCGTTGACTCGCTAACAATAATGAAACTCCATATTTTCTTCCTTCTTTCGCTATCCTTTCTATAGATTCTCTAGAAGCTCTGTATTTTGCTAAATCATTATTTGGTATATATTTATGTGCCTCTTCATATACTAGCAATAATGGTATATCATTATTTACCTTCGTTTCTGAATCATCTATAGCTCGCAGTCTTTTATAATAATATCCAAATTCAAATAAAATTCTTGATATTAATGAAACAGTAATACTCAAAAACTTCAAACGGCACACCACTTAAGTCTATTATAGTAATATTTGCCCTATTCGCTGTATATCCTAATAACTGCTTAAGTGTATCTTCAAATGAAATTTTTTTAGCTCTCTCTCCAAGCAAAAATTCAAGTCGTTTATCTCCAATTTTGTTTCTAATCTACTAACAAAATTTAGACAATTTGCCATTTAAAGGACCTGCCTTTTTTCCCCTCGATCCATCAAGCATTTCTTCATTTTTTCTCTTTAGCAAATGTTAAAACATCATCTATATCAAAAAAAAACCGGCGAGTCGAAATGAAGTTTTTCTTTTACTTCTGTGTCCCCTGAATAATATCTTTTTTTACTTGCAACTACTGCTTCTTTGAATACATTACGTTGGTTATGATCATTGGCTTCTGTATCAATAAAAAGCTCTTGCAATTCATCACTATTCAACAGCCAATATGGCAACACCAAATTAGATATATCAATAAAATTAGCATCCGGGAATGCCGTATGATACTCTGAATGAATATCAAAAACAACTATATGTGAATTATTTAGCCCTTGATACGTCCCGTTTTTCGAATCAATTGCCTTTTGAAGTATCTTCGCTACTGAATGAGATTTTCCCGATCCTGTTGAACCAACAATTGCAATATGTTTGTTAAAAAACTTATCTCCGTCTACCGGTACTGAAATCGATTTATCTGCTGATAATGTTGAAAAACTAAACTTCTTTTCATCTCTCAAAGATTCTTCAAAGATTTTTTGAATTTCTTCCTTTTTAGCAGGCTCAACTTTCTTAGGCGGAATTGCAATCGTATCTCCACCTCTTTCAAATTGACCATTTCTAATTATGCCCAATGGGTTAGCCTCTAATATATATTTTCTATTAGGTTCTCCGATTTGATTAACTCCGACTTCAATATTGAAATTTTCAATAATTGCTATTAATACTGCATTATCATTATCGGCAATCCGAAGATATGAGCCTACCTTAAGTTTTTCTTCTGCTAATTGAAAATTTTCCAAATCATCAACTGATATTTTCACTTTATTTGGTAGAACTGCAATAACTTCTGCATTAAGTTTTTCTTTTTCCTCCATCATTCTCCCCCTTTAAATCATCATACAAACATCTTCTGTTTTAGAAATTTGTATCCCAAAGCAAAGATTATACTCACTTTCATAAAATGGTTCATCCAAATAGAACTGGTAAATTTCTTTAATTCCTGTGACTTTTTCTAAAATCTCATTCAAATTTTCAATATGATTAATAATTTTTACTTTTATTTCATTTTCATAATTTGCTCTACGTATAATAGAAGCAACCGCAAATTCTGCCCCTAAAAAGTCATAGCCATCCCATAAACGTATGTCTTCTCGTTGTAATTTTTTCTTTAATTCAACTAACCGATCTTCCGTAATGCCCTTAAAATAAATATATGGACAAAATGGTTTTACTTCTCTTCTGGATAATTTGCTCCAATTTTTTGATATTTTTGCAATTAGTGAAATAAGCTTTTTATCATCAACCACTTTATCACATTCAATTAGAAAAAAGCGTTCATATGGAGACACATTCTTGGGTGAAAAATACTGTTTTCGTATATCAGCACAGTAATTTTTTATTCCTTTGAATTGCAAATACCATTTATCAAACAACATTTTTTTATTATCAATCTTATCTAAAAATTCTCTTTTACTTACAATTCTATCACATATTTTCTGTTGTACGGCTTTTTCTTTAACCAATCTAAGAGCATTGTTGTAATAATAATATTCTGCCTCAAATCTCTCACATTGAAAAATTTTTTCCAAATTGCTTATTACTTTTTCCTGTTGTTCATAGTAGTCTTCCGCATTAATATCAACATCTACTTTGCTTAGAAATTCTTCTATATCTTCATCAGTTAAATTCAATTCTTCATGAAGGAATATGAGGGCGTTTCTTTCTCAGTATATGTAAATAAACTTTTTTTCGCAAATTCTACGCTTAATGATCCCGGATATTTGTCTTGCCCTGATTGATATTTACCATATAATTTATATCGTATTTTTCTTTTTTCTGGAGTTCTATTGACATAATCTTTAAGCATAAGCCTAATTGGTTTTGCAATAACCGAATGATTATATTCTGTTTTTGCATAATACTTACACTGTACGGCAACCATTTCTTTTTCTTCAAGAATATCAACGTCTTCTATTCCCTCTATTGTCACAGTATCTGCTTCATTTACTAAACTTATTAATTGAAAAATAAAATAGTCAAACTGATAATAATATCCTTTTATTGTATCTACCGCATCCCTGCTTCTTGCCATATACTTTATCCTCTTTTTAATCTCCTATGCTGCATCTTCTTCCATATTCCCCTTGCCATAGAACAAGTCTTCTCATCAACATGCAAATACTCGTCTAAAATACTATTATCTACAAGATCCAAAGCCTTCTCAATATTCTCTCCATTACGCACAATTTCATCTACCTGATATAATATTTCCTTAACCTTTTCAATTGGAACACAATCCAAAATAGGAACCAATACATTTCCTACTTCTCCCGGCAATATTTCTAATACCCCGCCACCATAACTACGTCCACAGATTTCCGTAAAAGCGAAAGAAATACTATTATAGTACGATAAAACTATTCTCTCTGGCTCAATATCATTATTAAATTTTATTCTATGCATAGTATCTGTAGAAACAGCATCGCAACAATTCAATACGAATTTGGGATATAGATTATTTCTACGAAGGAAAAAAGCATCTGGCACCCATACAGATGGTATTCGATACCATTTCTCTCTAATTTTACATTTATATCCCGTGTTATCACCATTCTTCTCGCCAAGTTCAATATATTTTTTTTGTCCTTGACTATATTTTTCTATTGGGGTATCTGGAAAATCAATCAAATAAGCCGCTTTTCCCTGCTCAACATTTTTCTTCCAGTCCTCATATTTAAAGAAAACACTATGTGCATGAGAACTTCTTCCTATCAATGGTCGAACAACATTAGTTAAATCATATACTTCAACCATTTTTTTATCTACTGAAAAGTACTTATTATTTCCTGTTGTAATCCCCACATTAATAATACCGGTTTCAGACAGTGTTTGAAATCTATCATCATTTTTCAAATCTAAAATCAGTTGATTTTCTTGCTCTGTTGTAAAGTATTTTGTCCACTTTTTCATGCACATGGCTAAGTTTCTGAAAACCATTCGCATATATATTAAGATTTTCTAAATCATCAAGGTTATTTAATTCTATGATCCTTATGCCTTTTTCTGAATCGCCTTTTTCTCCAATAAAAACTACCACTTCTTGTTCAATGCCTGGGAAAACCAATTCTTCAAATGTTAATAATGTTATTTGGGATAACTTGTTAGACAAAAACAATCTTAAATCTTCCGCATACGCAACCTGTAAAATTTCCGCTGGAATTACAAACGCGATTTTCCCATTATCATTCAACATATGAACGCAAGCAACTATGAATCCAACCCATGTGTTTATCAGCTTATTGGCTTTCATTCCATGGCTTGTTAATATTTCAGCCATTTCCATTCTCTGCTTTTCTTCAAGATATTGATAACGTATATACGTGGATTTCCAAGTATCAAGTCATACTTATTTATATCCTTATATTTTTGATAAAACTCAAAAAAATCTCCATTCACAACAGATACATTTGGATTATTTTTTAGCTTCTCAGCCACTTTTTGGGCTTCATTTTTTTCGATTTCTATTGCAGTTACTTTTCTATTTTTAGTCAAAAACTGAGTTTCAACTAATGCATCTACAAACACCCCATCTCCGCAACTGGGTTCTAATATTGATTTAATAGATGCATCCTTCTTAAAAAAATCCACCATTTTTTCTGCCAATTTTAGTGGTGTATAATAAGCACCTCTTAATTTCTGTTCTGTACTATCTTCTTTTAATATCATTCTCTCACCTAAAATTGCAAATTATAAATTTTTGTAATATTATCTTCAATTTGTTTGCTTAAATTTTTCTTTTCAGCTTCTATTACGCTAATAGATGCTTTATCTTTTTTCTGTTCTAATGCAATATTCAACTCATTTATTTTCTTTGTTGAAATAAGCACTGATTCATATAACGCTTTTTGCTTTTCATCATCAAGATCTAATTCGACAAAAGGTATTTTCTTTAATAGATACGTTCCTCTCGCTGTAAATCCCCCTTCAAAATCACTTCCCATAATTTGAAATAACTTTTCTGTATATGGATGATTCAACCATGCTTGTATATACCGTAAATCATACTTTGAACCAGGCAACTTTGCTATTGCACAATACCCCGCTGTACCGCCAGAAGCAATGAGCATATCATTTTCATCATATGCATACATTGGTTCTTTACTTAAAATTCTAACAATTAACTTAGGAGTATCTACAAATGCAGTCAACGCTTGTGTTCTTCCATATTGATACCAAGTATCGGCTGTTGCATTTTTTATGTCACGACCTTTTCCACCATTTAAACATTTTGGAACTAACAAGTCATAGCAGTCCTGTAGATATTGATATGTTCCAGGATACTCTTTTTTCATAATCTCAACGTTGATCAAGCTACCATCTGCATTATATGGAAAAATAATATGCTTATCCGTTTTTAACAATGAATATGTACCCATTCCTTTTTCATCAGCCTTAGTTGGTTTGAAGAAAGGCTTCAAAATACACTTTTCTATATGGTATCTTTTTTCAAACTTATCTACAATTATTTCTTCTCCTGTTTCCGAAACAATTTCATCTTTATCAAACCAATATACCGGTTTAGGTCTTTCTGCACTTGTTTGTATTCCATTAAAAATATTTACTATTTCACCTAATGGTTTCCCATTTTCTTCTACCGTTGCAATCATTTTCATGAATTTAATATCGGTAGTTAATCTCCACGGATTTTCATCTAATAATTCATTCTTTATCCTAATACTTTCCTGTTCTTCCCCAGTCCACAGATCAATTAGCGAAGTAACATTTGTATATTCCATCTGCTTACTGCTTTCTTTGCATAATGTAATGATGCAACTATAAATAGTCTTATCAGGGAAAAGTTGCATATCTCCAAAATCATCTAATTTGGATACATGTTTAGATATTATCCGCCGCAGTTCTTGTCCTGCTCCTATTTTATAAAATTTATTCGGCACGATATAACACATTTGACCATTTTCTTTTAAAATATTAAATGCTTCTTCAAGAAATAAAAAATATTTATCAAATTGTTTATATGCACTTTTATATTTCTTCTTATAAACTGCAAATTCTGCTTCTGTCTCTAAGGTATGAATATCTTCTGTTTTTACATATGGTGGATTCCCAATAATAGCGTCAAATTTTGATCCACTATTAATCATGCTCCATTCAAACGGTTTTATATTGCACAATACCTCTATTGACATATCTTTTCCAGATATATCTTCTCTACAAATCAATGAATTCCCATTTTTTATATTAAAACTTAAATCTGGTAAAATCGGAACGCATTCTTTCACAGATGCTAGTGTTTCATCTTCTATTAACTTTATTAATAAAGAAAATTTGCTAACCTCAACAGCATGAACATCAATATCTACGCCATAAATACATCTCGTCAAAATATCCTTTTTATCAGTTAATGGCAACTTCTTTTTTCCATTACTCAACTCTAATAAATGTTTTGGATTGTGCTGCATATACCATTCTGTACAATAATCAACCAAAAATTGATATGCCTCCTCTAAAAATATTCCCGATCCACAAGCAATATCTGCAATTTGAATGTTTTTTATTTCTTCTGGTGTTTTTTTCTCACAAATTGGAGCTAATGTATTTTTTACCATATATTTTACAATTTCGACAGGTGTCGATACCACTGAACGATATTTATACTCTTTCTTCGCAGCCAATATTATATGGTCATCTCTTTCAACAAGGCTTTCTGTAAGAAAACTCTCATATATTTTCCCTAAAATTCCTGGCTCAATAATGTTAAACATATATGGAGTCTTCGGATAATATAGTGAAAGAATCATATTAAAAATAATATCATTATTCAAGTCAAAAATAATGTTATCACCCGCAAATAGCTTAGAATTATATTTTTTATCAACTTCTTTAAAAACTTTTGTTAATGCCCTCTGCAACTCTACTTTATTCCGTGCAGTTTCTTTTAAGTTTTGATATAAAGGAAGATTTCTATCTTCACAAATTCGTAAAAAGATAATTTGATTTATAAATTCCTGCACTACATCATTCAAAACGTCTATATCTTTGTATGTATTATCTGTACGATACAAGTAATCACCAATTTCAAGTCTCCATTCATTAATTTGCTTTAAGAAGACTTCATCTACTTCTGTTGAATATCGTTCTTCGTTTGGAAATCTATCCTCAACATATTTATCATATTTCCCAGTATAAACACTTTCTTTTGAAATCAACTCATATATTTCTTTATACTTCTTTAAATATTCTAAATAATGATATTTCCGATACAACGATACCGTCGCAGAATCTCCATCTTGTGGCTTATTTGTAACATCATAAATCATCATATCTTCAAAATTTGTTAATATGGACAATTTATGTTTTGCATTCCATCCATAACGTCTTGCCTGAATAGCCGGTTCTTGTTCTTCTTTTATATTTACTGCCGGTTTCTTGGCTTCTACAAAGATTTTTGATACCCCATTTAAAGTTAATGTATAATCTGGTCTATCTCCACTGTTTGAAAATTTTTCCACAACGACTTCTTTATATTGCGGAGATGTTCCTTTTTCATTGTGTACATCCCAACCAAAGCTCTCTAATAATGGACTTATAAATTCATCTCTGCAATCTTGTTCATTAAACTCTCTTGCATTTCTATAAAACTCCATATTTTTTTGATACTGGGCTATTAGTCTTAATAATCTTTCTTTATTATTCATATTTACATTCCCCACTTATCGTTAAAATTACAATGCGCTTTTACCACTTTTTACCCACTCGTCTACTTCGGTTAATTTAAATTTCCATAATCTTCCAATTTTGTGTGCTGGTATATCTGTTTTTTTAATCCAATTTCTGATGGTATCTTTTGTCACACCCAAATATTCTGCGGTTTCCTCTAAACTACACCATTTATCTATTAAATTACTCATCTTATCCTCCAGGCCTATATATCTTGCATAATAAAACTATTCTTAGTTTAACTCATTTTCTCCCAAAAAGCAACCATACGTTCTATGATTTAATAGTATTTAATGGTAATTTAAAGGGAAGAAATCTATTCCTTCCCTGACATCATTCTAATTCATATATACAACATTCATTAGCACAATCTCCTCCGCACAAGCCCGGATATTATTCATTCTCCCAACCCATGTCATCTGATCCTGCATCTTCAGTTCTTCCGTCACGCCTTGCCTTTCTTTCATCTGCTCCACTAATCTGTCCATCATCTGATTACACTCCCCATCAATCTGATGCAGATACTCATTTAACTTCCCGGCAAGTACCAATTCCAGATATAATCCTTTCCGATACTCCTGCAAATATGACTTTCTCAGCATTCCATACTTTCCAATCGGATAGTCTGTCTCTTCCGGGAGATACAGGTCTGGATAATACAGACCGTCCTCTCCTAAAATATAACTGATTCCATTTTCTCCCATAATGTGTTTCTCCATGATTGTCCTCCTATCTTGCTCCTCGATCTTTGTTCTGACTACGGGTATGTCTGTTTATTTTTCTGTTCATTCTGTATTTCTTGTTTCTTT
>ENA-OQIP01000058-OQIP01000058.1-human-gut-metagenome-genome-assembly--contig:-NODE-58-length-23649-cov-3.676601_pt1 | contig 23649 bp, 19 predicted proteins | sample MGYA00242585_ERZ504750 | MGnify/ENA primary metagenome ERZ504750 (study PRJEB26092, sample SAMD00036441) | human gut metagenome | host: Homo sapiens | study: EMG produced TPA metagenomics assembly of...
ATACTTACCCTTATAGCACCTGCTATAACGCTAACCCCGGAAACTTCCGGTAATATCCACAGCAATATCCGTAAACTGCTGCTTGATATAGCAGATGAATACCAGACCGACTCATTTCTATCAGAAGCCGTGATCTACTCCAAAAATGCTTGAAGTACTTGTCCTTATTGGAAGACATCATACTGCCAGCAGTTGTCATTTTAATGTCGGCAGACACAAGCAGCAGGAATATCTGGAGCGTTTTCTGTATATCTGTGAGTATATCGATACACATTGCACTGAGGACATAACACTTGATGAAATCGCAAAAATAGCCGGATTCAGTAAATATCACTTTACCCGGCTATTTAAACAGTTTACCAATAATACCTTTTACAAATACTTAAATCAGAAAAGAATAGAACTTGCCCTGACCTTTCTGGCTGATCCCAATATATCAGTCACCGAGGCTGCAATGCAGTCAGGCTTTGCAAATCCATCCACTTTCATAAGGGTGTTCAAAGCTGAAAAGGGCTGCACCCCGACTGAATTCCGCAAAATGTTTACTGGGTGAGCATTATGTATGAAAAATCTGCATAGTTATCACTATTGCTGCCATTTGAGGATGCATACATACCGACCGTACAGCCCACAAAGCCACCTGCTTCTTCTGTGGTATATGGCAGCAGACTTATTTTTTCTGCGACTTTTACGCTCTTTTCGGCCGTACCTATCCATATAGATGCTTCCTGTTCCTTACAGATCATACATATATTCCACAGTGGATTTTTTTCTGTAATGCTGTACTCCATAATATCTGCCACTGCTATCTTTTTGTCAGTTCCCTTAATATGTGTAGTCACCACAAATACCAGCCTTCCGGCTTCCATTGTTATCTCAGCGCGAAGATGATTCTCATTGTTCTGGAAAAGTACAAGTCCTGCCGTCTCATTATCCGACTGTGGGATAAAACGCACTGCTGTCTTTACCGAAAACTCATAGCCCTTCTGTCTTAGTCCAAGAAATGCGCTTGTGCCAAGATCAGCGATCTGCTCTTTGTTTGTGTACAGTCTCAGTACTCCCGGATTTTCCTTAAGGGAGTAAAAAGACTCGTTGCGTTTTCCTATTCCAACCAGCCTCTTATCAGGCTTGGCTTCGCAGAAAGTTATAAAATCATTTTCTGATATCTCATCTATAAATCTGCACTCTTCAAGCGGTATATCTACCGTATCCTCAAGATGTCCTATCCCGGGTGCTATTACCGGCCATTCGTTTTCCCATATTGTTTTTGCAATAAAGGTCTCCCTGCCCATGCTGCTGTGCTTTTTGCATGGTCTTGACGCAAGCATGACCACATACCAGTTTCCGTTTATATCATCCACCAGATCACCATGTCCTGCATAGATGACCGGATAATCCATTCCCAGATTTCTGTGTGTAAATATCGGATTTCTCGGACATCCTTCAAACCATTTAAAAAGCTCCTTGCTTCTTGCTATCGTTATACTGTGCTCCGGTCCAGTGCCGCCCTCTGCATGCATCAGATAATAATATCCGTTTATCTTGTAGATATGTGGTCCTTCCGGCCATATGCAGCCCTTTACAGCACCTTTCCATATGGCCATGCTCCTGCCCTTAAGCTTCATGGTTCCAAGATCAAGCTCCTGTATCCATATCTCCCAGTCTCCATTGTAACGTACTCCTTCAGGGTTTGGGCGTGTGCCACAGTAATAACATCTGCCGTCATCATCAAAGAAAAGGCTTGGGTCTATTCCGACTGCTTCTTCTCCCAAATAATACGGATCAGACCACGGTCCTGCCGGATCCTGCGCTGTCACTATAAAATTGCCGCCATGCGATACGTTGGTCGTTATCATATAAAAAGTTCCTTCATGATATCTTATGGTCGGTGCAAAAATACCTCTCGATATTTCTTCATTTTCCACGCATAGCTGCGATGGTCTGTCAAGTATATTGCCAATCTGCTCCCAATGAGCCAGATCCCGGCTATGAAATATGGGAACACCCGGTGCATACACAAAGCTTGATGTCACCAGATAATAGTCTTCCCCGACTCTGCATATTGATGGATCAGGATAAAAACCTGAAAGTATTGGATTTTTTGCTGTTACCATGTCTCTTACCTCTCATTTCCTATAATACATATCCAAAGCCCAGTATCGTAAACTGCTTGTCTCTGTCTTCCTCTGCAATTTCAATTCTTACAACATGATTTTCACTGGTCTTATTGTTAAATATTATTGCCGCATTGCAGTGCTGCCAGTTATTGATATGTGGATCAGCCGTAAAAATGATATTCTCCGTCCACATATACCTTCGCCTTTCCCACGTTTACTTCTCCCGAATCCTTAAATACAAGGAGAAGTGCCCTGCACTCCATCTCAAGCTCGAAATACTACTTTTTCCCTGTTTAATGTATTTTTTGTGCCATCATACATCCAGTTATACGGGAATTCCGGAGTCAGCGAAAGCTGATCATCCATCTCAACGCTTTGCAGCTGTGTATCTGTCGAATCGAAACACCCTCGTCAATATATGCCTTTGCATATATATCCTTTTTGTCGAGCAGTCTTATATTTTCAAAGCTGTTTCCTATTACCGGTGCAAGATTTAGGTTTTCCTGCAATATTTTTTCCTCTGTCAGTCCCAGTTCAAATGCATTCAAACTTGCATGCCCTGCCTGATCTATTTTTTCAAAAAGATACTCTATGCAGTCTGCCATGACGGAATGGCCTACATTGCCCGGATGAAACATATCATAGAAGAACTGATTTTTGCTTATTACCCTTCCCTCGTCATTTTTTAATGCAAACTGAGGGGAAACCGCATCCAGCACGCTTACCATTGGCAGATCATAGAGCTTTCCAACCGGGCTTAGGCGGTCTTGAAGGTTCCAGTCATTAGCAAATACGGAAAAAAGCAATATGACTGCCGGTTTCCATGGCAGATTAAGTACTTTACGTACAAGGCTTTCATAACAGTCACCCTTTGTCTCATCCCCCTCATCATTTACAGCAAATTCAATAACTACTATATCAGGCTGCTGTCCGTCTCTTAGTACATCCCTGTCAAATCTGATCATTCCCAGCTCCGATGGTGTGCCACCCACACCTGCTTTTATGAATTTCACATTATTCTTTGCAGAAAAACGCCTCTGGAAAAGCTGATAGGATTTGTATGCGTAGCACTCTGTATTTATAGGTGTCGCACCTGCTCCCTGTGTGATAGATCCACCGATGTATGCAAGTGTTACCTCTTTTCCGGCTCTTGTCTTTTCGATGGCTTTTCTTATGCGGTATACATTTCCCATATTCATAAGCGAATGGCTTATCATGCTGCAGTATTCATCAGAGTTCATATCCACCTCTGTTTCCTCAATATCTGCCGGAGCCTCATAGCCGTCATTCAGATACAGTCTGACACTCGCTTTTCCCATGATATCCGGTGTATTAAATATGAACTTTATCTGTCCCGGTATATCATCATCCGGTGTCCACTTATAATCTGACAGGTATATCTTTCTCTCCATTCCATCGCCTGTCAGCTTTACCTTAAGATTAGTACCGCCTCCGTACAGGTCCTGCTTTCCGTACATCTGAAACACAAATTCGATCTGTTCGTTTTGATTATCTGTTTCCACAGATACACCTATGCTGTGTACAAGCCTGCCAAAACCTTCCACCGTCTCTAACAGCCCCAGTTCCTCTTTATTTTCTATATTTCCGGCTATTTGTGCACTGTTTATCAGTCTTCCGTCGCTTTCATATATAAAATGTATAATGCTTCCATCTTCCTGTACTGAGCCGTATATATCCTTATCCTTCATGATGTAGAAATACGGTCTTTTTCTTTCGGGATCCTTTGGTGCTTTTGGCCCTGCCATCTTTCTGCCTCCTTGTTATGTCGATTTTATCAGCTATAATGACTATATGATACAAAAACTCCCGGTGCTTTGCACCGGGAGAAATTATAGATATTTGTCCTGTCTTTTATAGTTTATGACTGCTTTCTGCTTCTTCTTAATCTTGAAGCCCCTGCCATCGAAACTCCTGCAAGAAACAACACGATAAATGCTGCCGTTGCTGATTGATCTGATGTCTTTGCAGCTTTTTTTGCCGCCGGCTTGTTTGCTAAAGGCTTATTTGTGCTGCCTGTTGCCGGTTTATCCGCTGACGGTTTATTTATAGCCGGCTTGCCTGTACCCGGTTTTTTCTGTATTACCTGTTGATGAATTATTTGTACCCGGTTTTTCTGTATTACCTGTTGATGGATCATCTGTACCCGGTTTACTATTATCATCAGACACTTCATCCTTTGCCTCTGCTGCAAGCTCTATTGTTCCGTATACCGATGATTTAGACCAGCCCATGCCTGTTTCATCATTCCAGCTTAAGGTTCCGATTCTTGCTCCTGAAGCATCAGCATCATTTATCTGGAACTCAAGACCAATCCTGTCACCCTTTTTTTGGCTTTATGTCTGTCCACTTGAAGGCTGCCTCAATCACATATCCATCCCCAGTCACTTTTGCGGCAGATTGTACATTTTCCTCGAGACATTTCTTTCCATTGAAAGAATGCTCATTCTCATAATTGATCCTGTACTGCTTATCATCGTCATCATATGACTCTGTCTTGGCATTATTCTCATCGATAAATACCTCGAGTGAATCCTGCTGATATGCCTCTCCACCGTCTTTATTAAGCACCGGATCTTTAACTGTTGCATATACATAAAGGTTTTCGTCATCCCACAACACCTTGGCATCTGCTGTTACCTTAGCTCCAAGGTTTATTGTAAGAGGAATAGCCACAGCCTTATCCCATTCGCTGTCGGCTTCTCCGTCAATCTTTACCGTTGCTTTTGTTGCTTTTTCAATGCCCGGCTTGAGAGTAGCCTTTGCATAATATTTGCTGCTTGTCTCCTGCATTTCTTTAAGGTCATTGAAGCTTACAGCTTTATCGTTATTCATAACTTTTACATCCATGCCGATAGTCTTTGCAACTTTTAAATCAGTCATAGGTACTTTGATGGTCGCACGGTATCCACCATCAACAGCCTGTGCCTCAGAACGCTTAACTGTCTTCTTTACCGGTGTCACATCTCCTGCTGAGTTTGTCTCATCCACATATACTGTAACTTCATCCGTATCATTTATTGTGGCATCCTTTACGCTTACAAGTACATTTAATCCATCCTTATCCCATGTTGGAATAAAAGCTGCCTGTGTATCATCATCCGAAAAACTGTATTCTGTTCCGGACATTGTATCACCTTTCTGCTCAGCTACAACGATATCCTGTATTAACGGCTCAAGCTTTGTAGCATCTACATAAGCCCAGTATGCAGGCTTTGCCTTGTATTTTCCATCAAAAAGCAGTGGGCACTGCTTTGATCCGTCAGCTCCGCCACCAACATTTGACTGTGAATGAAGCCATGAATTTGGCTCAATAACTCCCCACACAGTGATTCCTGCTACATTTGTACCGTTTTTCTTTAAGTCCTTTGCAGCATCAAAAAGCTGTTTGTGACAGTATGCCATCTTTGTATACTCGCTCTCTTTTGATGCTGCTCCTGATTTGTAAGCTGCGCTTGCCTGGAAATCCAGCTCTGTAAGCTGAACCTTTCCTGCTGCTTCGGCATATTTTTTTGCTACTGTCTTAAACTGTGCTGCTGAGAAGCTGTCCACACTGTAATGTGCCTGCATACCAAATGCATCAAGTCGTGTTCCCTGTGCTGATTTTACATCACTTATGAGCTTTATGATTCCTTCTGACTTGATATTGTCTGTCTCTCCGAAATCATTGTAGTAAAGTTCTACATCACTAGGCGCATATTTATTCGCATACTTAAATGCATTGATTATGAACTCATTGCTCTGGTATACATGCCACCAGCTCGAATTGTTCCCATGACGTATCTCATCAAGGCTTTCTGCCGGGTTTACCTTATCAGTACGATATGTATTGCCGATAACGGCCTCATTTACTACATCCCAGCCATAGAAAAGTCCGTCGTACTTTTTATTTGCTGCCTCTCCGAAGTAGTGGTCGAATACACTTGAGATATACCACTCAAGTCTGCGGTTCATAGTCGCTTTATCTACATATGGCTTACTGATATCATAGTTCTCATGGAAGAACCATTCCGGAGTCTGTGAATGCCATACGAGCACATGACCTCTTATGCGTATCTTCCTGTCAGGATGTGCCGCATTCCACTCCAAAATCTTATCTACCATCGCATCAGCTCTTGAGAAATCAAGGCTGTCCCCTGCATCATTTACCACCGGTACTTCAAGATCCTGCCCATCAAACTGAACTGTTTTTGTTTTAACCGACTTCTCAAGCTGATAATTAAAAAGTGCATCCGGTTTTAATTCATTTCCAAATGTAACCGCATTAAAATGCTTCTCCACAAGGTCCATGAGCGTATTGTCCTTAATCTCATCTAACATGATACCTGTTCCTGCGATTGCATTTTCTCCAAGAGCATCACTGCTTGTGACAGATTTTTTCCAGTCCTCAATATTCTGCTCTATCTCAGGTGGTGTCTTTGGTGTTGTATCAGTTTCCACTGTCACACTAACGAGGCTGATAGCTGATCCCGAACCGGCATTATCAGTAGTCATAAGACCAACTGCTACCATATCACCTTCACCTGTCGGGCTTATCGAGTATTCATCTGCGCCTGTAAGTTCATACTTCGTATTTGCGCCATCAGCATCTTCATCTCCATTCTTGTAGACCTTTAGTGAAACTGATCCTTTCTGATCCTTCACCTTAAAGGTCACAGATTTTACAGTTGACATATCAACAGTCTCCGGCAGTCTCCATTTAACCTGATCGTACTGATTGTTAAATGTCACTTTCCACACACCATCTGTCAGCTCATAGCCGGCATTTCCCCAGTCTACTGTCAATTTATCAGCTGTGTATGTCGTTTTCTTTATATTCTGCTGAACTTCATCAGCGAATACTAACGACTGCGCCTGATACGCAGGTATAAGCTGTGTGACACCTGTGGCAAGCATAGTACTGCATACCGCAATACATGCTCCTTGTTTCAATAGTTTTTTCCTTTTCAACCCCATGTCCTCCTTACATGTGTATTTGTAATTCCAAAAACACTCTACCATAAGAGAGGTTTTAAAATATGGGACAAATTATAGAATATAACAAGTCAAATTATATCTGCCATAAATAAATTCAAATAATAGTAAGTCTGCGGTACCAGATCCATTGTATATAAAAATCAATAAATCCTGTAATTTCCTGAAAGTGCTAACATTGCAAACATGTAAAGGAAATTATCATAGTATCTCCTGTCACCTGTCCTAAGCGGAGTGTTCCAGAACTTTTCAACACACTGCTTTGCATATTTTCCATCCGCTGCGAGTGAAGCTTCTGCATTAACAGCAATGATTGCTACCGGATGAAGTGCCTTCTCATCAAGCGGTGTACCATCTATAAGAAATACACCATCCCAATTGTCCTTCTGATCCTCACATAAAACTTCTGAAGCCTTTCTGCCGTTTTAATCTGCCACGGATCTGCATCAAACCACAGATGATCCATCGCTATATTGGCGATCGTGCGGTATGCATCACTGTAATACCAGTCATGTCTTCCAAATATTTCCTTATGCCCCGTATGAGGCTTTCCGTCATAATCTGCATATTCTGCGCTAAGTCCTGTCTTTTCATGGCATGCACTGTGCAGATATGCTCTGCTGGCAGCTGCTGCTTCTTTCCAGAAGTCTCGGTCCTCCTCATAAGCCCTTTGGGCAAAAAGTTCATAAAAATGCGGCATGTGGTATGAAGGATCACTGAAATCCATATTTGTGACAAACTTTATCAGCTTGTTGGAAGGCTCCCACATTGGCTCTCCGCTGTGTCCCGGCTCACCCTTGTGTACACACTCCCTTAAGATATTTTGTGCCTCCTTGCTGTAGCAGAATATACCATCGCCATCTCCCCATCTTTTAGAGGCGAAAAACAATGCCATTGCAAAATACTCTTCACCATCAGGTGCCGGTCCTTCGGCATTTCGCTTTCCGTTTGTCTGACATGACCACGCAAAATAATTTTTTGCCGGACCATCTTCTATGTACATATATGTGCGCACCCATTTCCACAGTCTGTCAAACTCTGCTTTTTTATCCAGCTGTACACAGACCATCATGCCATATGACATTCCCTCGGTTCTCACATCATGATTGCCGGTATCCTCCATATATCCCATATCATCACCGGCTTCATGATAAAAACGTTCATCATCATTACCATAGAATATCGTGTTAAAAGTATCCTCTACTCTTTTTTGAATTTCTTCTTCCGGATACCCATACTCTTTGAATATATTTCTGTATTTGCCTGTCTTATATGCTCCTGCCATTTTTCTCTCCTTTTTGTCGCTGTTTTACTGTATCCCGCACATTAAATTTACAAATCTGTGTCTGCATGATGTCCAGGATTCATTATCTCCTTTTTTTAACCATTCTTTCTGTGCACTGTCCTTAATTCCGTATATGGCTGTTATGTTCCCGATGATATCATCAGATATCGTGCTGTCTGCCATTATTATCATAATTCCTTTTATCCTGCCTTCGCCTGACAGATTATCCATGATATTTGCTATCTTTCCCTGATGTATCCAGCAAAAATTTCTTTCGTCCGCAGCACACTCAAGCACACATACTCTGCCGGTGTCACAGTTATCCTCTCCATAACCGGCTGGTGTATAAACATAATTTATCCTGACCTGTCCGTCTCCATCACACGAATAATGGATATGTATCTGACCATGATCTGTTTTCTTAAGCTCATGCCAGCTAAAGTTTCTCTCAGGTACCTCAGCAAAGTTTACAGCCCTGTTATATCCGAACCCGACAGGTGCCGCAGGGTTTACTACAGGTGTTCCATTTACCATAAATGTCACATAGTTAAATCCCTCTGCCGGATTGCCTATTGTTTTTTCCCAATAACCATCATTTTTCTTTGATCTGTAAAGAAGCTCCTCCGTGCCATTTTCAAGAACTACGCTCACGCTTTTTGCATCAGGTGCAAAAAGATTTACTTCAATGCTGTTATCCTCCGTCACACTGATACCATGTATGACATCCGGATATTTGCCAGCCGGTTTTCCATCCTCGTCATTTTCGAACTGTATCTGCCTGTACACCGGATCAAAAAATACCATGCTCTCATCCGCCTGTACCGGTGTGGTAGAATCAATATTCTTTAATCTGACCGGGACTGCTTTATTAATATCATCAAGTTCTGCGTCATCCCATGTAAAAAAGCATCTGTGCGAAATCCTTAAAGCTCTTTCTCCATACATGCCATTCATGATAGCCCTCATATACTTTTGGTGTACTGTTTTTCCCCTGCCGTGAAAATTCCTTTACCATCTCATTGATTCCAAGCAGTATCTCTTTTTCTTCATCTCCTGCCGACATAAAGACAGCTTCAAACCGATATGGGCTGTCGATGATTTTTTTTCATGAGATGTATTGCAACACCTGAAAATACTCCAACTGCTGAAAAAAAGCTCCGGGTGTCTTGCCGCTATATCCGTAGCCTGTCCTGAACCAAGTGAAAGTCCTGCCACAGCACGGTTGTTTCTTCCTTTTTTTGACCTTAAAATTTTCCTCTATATAAGGGATTATGCTATTTACAAGCTCACTGTCAAAATCTCCCGGAAAAAATACAGGGTATTCGTTATCCTTAAATGCGTAGCCACTGCTTGCAACTATGATCATCGGCACACTATTTTTTGTCTGCTATCAGATTGTCCATGATGAAATTCATCTTACCCTGCCATACCCATCCGGTCTCATTCTCCCCGACCCCATGCTGTAAATACAATACAGGATACCTTCCATCTCCGCTCTCATATCCAGGTGGAGTATACACATAGCTCTCCTTTATGTGACCGTTTACCTGTGAGGTATATTTGCACAGACTTACCGTTCCATGCGGCACATCCCTGACAAAATAGAAATCCTCGCCCTCTTCCGGCACTTCAAATGTGTTTATTGCAGCAAAACAGCCATATGATATAGCCGCATGAGGATTTGTTATGCAGACATCATCTACATACCAGAAATAATAATGCATTGCCCAGTGGAAATCTTTAATATTTGCCGAAAATCCACCCTGCATATCAGGCTTTAACTGTATGCGTTCTGAGCTGAAATAGCCTCCCATTCCGGCTACTTCTACTTTATTGGCATTTGGCGCATAGATATAAAAGGTAACGCTTCCATCATCCTCAAGTGTGACCGAGCATCTGTTATTGTCCATTGATGATGGTATCGTGCCTATATACAAAGCACCGTTTTTTAAATCATCCAAAATAAAATCCCCCCATTCGTTTATTGATATATACAAGTGTAAACGAACAGGGGCTTGTTATTCTATTAATAAATTGCCAAACAGTATTCAAATATTGCTAATTTTCATTTACCTTTTGCTGTAAATAATCAAAATATATCTGTGGATTACAGGCATTGTACTCCTCCATATACTGATTCCAGGCAGCATCAAAATCATCTGCCATGATAACCTGCGGCAGCCATATTTTCTTTACTGCCACAATATTATTCTTTACTTTCCCACATTCAGAGGTCGAAGGAATTGAATCTGAATATGAATACATCGGATACCACGAGCCGGGAGCCTCATTTTTTCCAAGCATATCTACATAGTTTTCCACTCCATAGGCTTTAAAACATTCCTGAATATCCACAGGCTGATTTCTGAAAAACTCGTTCTGCTGAAACTCCATTGAAAACGCATTTATACCATCATCAAGCATTCCCTCCACTCTTGGAAAGTATGAGTACGAACACATATGCGCTGCCTTATATGAGCTGTCACTTTTTTTCTCTGCCTGCTCATTGGTAAGGTAAAACAAACCGTTTTCATCGACTGAATAGTCCTTGCCCTCCTCTCCCCAGAACCTTTCTCTTATGATATCAGATTCCAGAAGATCACTGACAAACTTCATCGCACCTTCGATATCTTTACAGGAGGTGGTAATGGACACTCCTGAAGAATAATCTATTTCTGCCATCCTGTTTGTATGCCATCTGTTGTGAATACCATCATCAATCGTGACAGGAAGAGGGACATAATCACAACCAAGCTGTGCCAGATTCTGTTTTTTGAATACAGGATCTATTACATAATAAAACTGCCACCACTGGTCGACCATCCCAAGCACAGCTCCTGTTGACAGCTTATCCAGATATTGATTATAGGTGGCATTAAACGCCCCGGGATCCATTATTCCCTTATGGAACTCTTCGTTAAGCTTTCCGAAATATCTTTTGGCTGTGTCGGTCACATTGTAATCCATCACTTTTTTGGTTTCCGTGTCTACCATACAGCTTCCATCGTTTGGAAATCCGTCCAGAAACTGTGGCACATTTTCAAGGCAAAAATACCGCCAGTCATCACAAAGTATCGTAAATGGTATATTTTCTGTTCCATCCGGCATTGTGGGATTTGCCTGTACATAGCTTTCTATCAGGTCAAAGTACTGCTCTATCGTTGTAATCTTTGGATATCCGGCCCATTTTAATACTCTTGTCTGAATCCAGAAGGCTTCACCATTATGCAGCATCTCCACATCATCCCCATGTGATACTCCAAACTGTGGAATCCAATATATGTGTCCATCCGGCTGTCTGAACTTTTCCCATTGTTCATCACTGAGATATTCTTTTATGTTCGGATAATCGTCCCAGTATTCATCTATTGGAATGAGTGCATCTGCCTCATACAGCGCAGTCTCACCCAATACAAAATCCGGATATTCCCCGGTTGCTATGAGAGAATTTATTGCATCGTCCTTATCCTGTCCAACAAGCCAGGTTTCCTCACATTCAGCACCGATCTGCTCTGCTATGAGCTGCTTCATATCATTATCCGGATCTATATTATCTCCTTCTACAGAAAAAAAAGCCGTAAAATGCTTTATTTCTTTTTTATCTGACGCCTTAAAAGTAACACCGGCTATAAGTCCGATAAACAATGCCACTGTAACCGCTGCGGAAACCAATCTTTTTTTCATACCATGTTTTCTCCCTATTTTCTTTTGTTCAGTCTCTGCTATAAAATTGCATAATAGTCATTATATCCCATAAAAAATATTTTTACAAATCCTAAAATAAATATATCTAATAACTAGGGTATAAAACAATAATTTATCCTGCTGACATTTTCTCTGTCATACATTATAATTTTTACAATTTTAAAAATCAGGAGGATCATATAATGATCATACATGAAATAACAGAAGAATGTTTTAAGAAATATGGAAAGGTGATCGACTCAATAGATCTTACAGAGCTGGTCAGCACAATGCAGACAGTAGAAATTCCTGCTGATGTGGTTTATGAGCCATCCATTTCTGCACTCGAAAAGTTAAAATGCGCTACAGAATTACAACAGAAAACATACGGAGAGCTTCCTATACAGATAGGCTGGTGCATAGGCAACAATCATAAGCTCAATGCTGTTGAGTATCACAGATGCTCTGAGGTCAATATTGCCGCAACTGATGCCATACTGATACTCGGCAGACAGCAGGATGTCTCTGTGGAAAATACATATGATACCTCTTTGATGGAAGCTTTCAGGATTCCTTCCGGAACAGCAGTCGAGCTTTATGCCACAACACTGCACTACGCACCATGTAATGCATCTGATGGCGGATTTCTGGTAGCCGTTGTACTTCCAAAAGGCACAAATGAAGCCCTGGAACATCCACACACCGGCGGAGAAGCTGCCCTTCTTGCAGCTAAAAACAAATGGCTTATCGGACATCCTGAAGGTGGACTTCCTGAGGGATCATACATAGGACTTACAGGTGAAAATCTGGAAATTAAATAGAAATCAAAAACAGCCCGGGCTTTCACCCGGGCAATTATTATATTACGCTTTAACTTTATGATAAAATTAAACCTTCGCCTCGTCCTCGTTGTCTCCCCAGAAATCCACCGGCTCATAGTCCTGCAGCTTTGCAAGGAAGCCCTTCTGCTTAAGCTCCTCCTGTATGGCATCAAGCACCTCTTCACTCTCCGCACATATTGTGTGATAGTGATAACCTGAAGTTACATTTTTAAGAAGGCTGGACTTTCCTGTACGGATTTCCTCGAGATAATTTCTGACATCACGTCTGGACTTGATGTCCATATTGGCGCGGATCACTCCGTAGACCTTGTGGTATACAAATACGTCCTTCACATGGCCTCCGGCATCGACTATTGTTGAAAGCTCCTCCTCTACTTCATCATCCTCGTGAACCACCTTTAATACTCTCGAATACTGCTTATCCGCCTGTATCAGATATCCTCTGTTTGTCGAAAAAATCGCGGCTCCGTTTGCTCGAAGCAGTGCTATGTCCTGCACAATCACCTGACGACTCACATCAAGCTCCTTTGCAAGCGCAACTCCCGCCACAGGCGACTTTGACGAGGATAGAATATTTATTATTTTTTTTCTTCTCTCATCACCGTTCATTTTCGTTCCTTTCTGTAAAACATTACTGTCACAGCATAGTGCGACCGGCAATCTAAAATCTATACTGCATGTAGATTTTTAAGTGATAAATCCATAATAGGCGCTGAATGTGTGAGCGCACCACTTGATACATAGTCTACACCAAGACCCTTTATTCTTGCAATATTTTCTTTGGTAACATTTCCCGAAACCTCGATCTCGGCTCTGCCGTCAATATAGTCGATGCACTGCTTTAAAAGCTCTGTGGACATGTTGTCGAGCATGATAATGTCGGCACCGGCTTCAACCGCATCCTTCACCATATCAAAGCTCTCCACCTCAATCTCAATCTTTCTGACAAACGGAGCATAGGCCTTTGCCATGGCGATTGCCTCTTTTACGCCGCCAGCTGCTCCGATGTGGTTATCCTTAAGAAGCACTCCATCCGAGAGATTGTATCTGTGGTTGTTTCCACCACCGACTCTGACCGAGTATTTTTCAAAAATTCTATTGTTTGGAGTTGTCTTTCTGGTATCCAAAAGCCTGATGCCTGTGCCCTCTAAGAGTGCTGCAACCTGACTGGTATATGTGGCAATTCCACTCATGCGCTGTAAATAATTGAGCGCAGTTCTCTCCCCGCACAAGAGTACTCTGATATCTCCGTAAACCTTGCCGATAAGCTGCTTATTTTCTACCTTATCGCCATCCTTTACGTAAAACTCTACCTTTGTATCTGCATCAAGCAGTGTGAAAACTCTCTCAAAAACCTGCAGTCCACAGATGATTCCGTCCTGTTTGCAGATTAAATCCACCTCTCCTGCCTGTGGATGTGGCATCACGCTGTTTGTGGATACGTCCTCGCTTGTGATGTCCTCCTTTAATGCGCTTAATATGAATGGGTCTACGTTGAGGCCCAGTGTTACCTGATCGTACATATATTTAGATTCCTTTCGTTCAAATTATTATTTATTACGGTTTCGCACTTTTTATGCTGTGCGGTGCCGGGGTAGTACGCAGTATATTCCTCAGAAAAATATGAAGTCAGCCACGGAATTTTTGGGGATAGTGCTTTGTAATTTGCCACTTGTTCGCATTAACTGCGTTAATGGAACCCCGTGGCAGTTCATATTTTTCTTCGGAACACACTGTGTACTACCCCGGCTTCCTAGTTTTTTGAGTGCGAAACCTGGTTACTACAGCTATTACCGCACTTAAAATCGCCTCTACTTGGCTTGGACTGTATTCTACCAATATTTTTGATGACGCTCGTATGGCCAGCCTTTGGCTGTCCACTCGCTTAAAGGCTGAAACTTGCTTTTATGCCTGAATGTAGGTGACACCTGATTCGGCATTCATGTCTTGTGCGCTGGTTCGGCCCTCTATTGCCTCCATGGCTAGCTTCCTGTATTCTCTCTCTACAGCTTTTTCATCGCTGTAGTCTGCGAGGTCGATGCTATCTGCGGCCTTTTTGGCTACTATCTCATCATTTACAAAGCCAAGCTCCGCCATCTGTCCTGCTGCACGCTTTGCGAATACCAGGCTCTCAAGCAGTGAATTGCTTGCAAGACGGTTTCTTCCGTGCACTCCGTTGCAAGCGGTCTCTCCAACTGCATAGAGACATTCCATTGATGTGCGGCTGTGGTGATTCACCTTGACGCCGCCCATGAAATAGTGCTGTGCCGGAACAACAGGAATAGGCTCCTTGAAGACATCATATCCCATCTCCTTGCAATGTTCAATGATATTTGGAAAATGTGATACAAGCTCATCCCTTGGAATGGTACGCAAATCCTCCCAGACAAAGTCTGTGCCGTCCTTTTTCATCTGCTCACGGATTTTGCCGGTCAGCACGTCTCTTGGTAAGAGCTCATCGACAAACCTGTTCATATTCTTGTCCAAAAGCTTAGCACCCTCGCCTCTTACGGACTCTGAAATGAGAAAGCTCCTGTCCTCATGCTTTTTCGTGTAAAAGGTCGTTGGGTGAATCTGCACATAGTCTGGGTTTTTAAGCTCTATGCCATGCTTTTTTGCAATGGCAAGTGAGTCACCTGTCAGATGTCTGAAATTTGTTGAAAATCTGTATAGTCCTCCAACTCCGCCGCAAGCCATGACAGTGTATGCCGCTGTCACCTTTTCCAGCGTGCCATCCTGTTTTCTGATGATGGCGCCGTAGCATTTGTTATCCCTTTCGATGATGTCAACCATCGTCGTATACTCCATAAGTGTCACATTTGAAAGCTTCTTAACCTGTGCAAGCAATGTGCTTGTTATCTCTTTTCCGGTCACATCTTCATGGAAAATAATTCTGTTGTGTGAATGAGCTCCCTCTCTCGTATAGGCAAGTGAGCCGTCATCATTTCTCGCAAAATCTGCTCCGTATGAAACAAGATCCTTCACCACCTCAGGTGATGAGTTTATCATTATCCCAACCGACTCCTTGTCATTCTCGTAGTGGCCGGCCTTTAAGGTATCCTCAAAAAAGCTGTCGAAATCAGACTGCTCCTTGAGCATGCACATGCCACCCTGCGCCAGAAATGAATCATTGCTCTCAAGATCTGACTTTGTTATCAGTGTAATTCCTATGTCTCTTGGAAGCTTAAGCGCACAATAAAGACCTGAGCAGCCGCTTCCCACAATAAGTACATCTGTATTCATAGTATGTTACCTCTTTTATTTACCTGCATCCACCGATGTAGCCGCTTCTTTAGCAACATCCCCCTGGATGCGATTTACTGTAATGGGCGTATTATAACACTAAAATTTACAACTGACAAGACACCTGTAAAACTTTTGTGTTGACAGCTGGTTTACAGCTAAGTATAATGACAAGTAACTTATTTATTTTGGCCGGTTCTTTATGTAAAATCCAAAAGGGGCTTACATTGATATAACTGTGCTTCAATCACACTAGGAATTTCAAGAGGTATATCATATTATGATGACAACAAGAGAATTACAGGATGAGATTATCCGATTAAAGAAGGAAAATGATATCTGTATATTAGCTCACGCTTATCAGAGTCACGAGATACTCGAGGTTGCCGACTTCACAGGCGACTCATATGGACTCAGCAAGCAGGCTGCCACAGCACCACAGAAGAATGTGCTCATGTGCGGTGTCCGCTTCATGGCAGAGACCTGCAAGATTTTATCTCCTGACAAGCATGTATTTTTGTCAAACAGCGCAGCAGGCTGTCCTATGGCGGAGCAGCTCGATGTAGAGCTCTTACAATCGTTAAAGGCCGAGAACCCTGACTATACAGTGGTTGCCTACATAAACACCACATCAGAGCTTAAAACCATATGCGATGTGTGCGTCACATCCTCATCCGCTGTAAAAATTGTTAAAAATATTGACAATAACAAGATTCTTTTCATCCCTGACTGCAATCTGGGCGCATGGGTTGAGGAACAGGTTCCGGAAAAGACCTTCAAATTTGTACATGGTGGCTGTCCTACTCACCTGCGCATGTCAATAGCAGATGTTGAGAGAGCAAAAGCGGCTCATCCTGCTGCAAAGCTTCTCGTACATCCGGAGTGCCTTGCTGAGGTTTCAAAGGCTGCAGACTATATCGGAAGCACCACCGGCATCATTGACTATGCTAAAAACAGCACAGACAGGGAATTTATCATCGGAACTGAAAACAGCATACTGCAGCACTTACAGTATGAGTGCCCTGAAAAGAGCTTCTATCCGCTCTCAAAGGACTGCGTATGCCACAATATGAAGCTCACTACCCTGATGGATGTATACAATTGTGTTAAGGGAGCAGGCGGAGAAGAAATCATACTGCCTGACGATATAAGAACAAAGGCCAAGGCCTGCATAGATACCATGCTCACACTTGGAGAGTAATTTAATTGCAATATTAAAAGACCACAGTTCATCTGTTTTGATGCCCTGTGGTCTTTTTTAATTAATTGATGATAATACTCCTTATTTCACATCCGTCTAATTGAATCCAACAACCTTCTGTGACAGCTTATACGCACCGATAGCTACCTTTCTGCCTCCCTTGCCCGGCAGGTTCATTAACTGTCCCATGACGCCATGGCGCAGCTTCTTGTAGGTTTCTTCATCGTGCTCCTTCATGTATGCCCACAGTTCATCCTTCTTAGCCATGTTCTCATCGGTGCCTGAGATAATTGCCAGAATAGTAGAAATAGTCGTAATAATCTCCAGATAGCTGTACATATACTTCCTGCACATCTCATTTGTTATCTCATGCAATTTGACATCGTCAAACATAATCTTATTTACACGAATCTGCTGGTCAATACGGCGTATCATCACCTGTTCATTGACCGACTGGTCATCGCGACCGATAAAATATCTGTAGAAGTCCACATCCAGATAGTACATCGTGCGCACATACGGAAGCGGCTTATATACATAGATATTATCCACATAAAAGGTATGCTTTGGCAGCTCAAGTCCACAGCTTCTCAAAAGCTCTGTCCTGTATATTACCGAATGCATCAGTATGTAATGTCCCTTGTGAATATGCTTTATATCACTCCAGGTAAATATCTCATTGCGTGGAAAGCCGGTCTGACGCATAACCTTTTTACGCCTTGCTCCTTCTTTCTCGTAGACATAGTTGGCAAGAAGCATATCAATCTGTGTATTCTCCTGCTCAAACTCCCTTAGCTTGTCCAGTATCTTCTTGTATGATTCCAAATCCACCCAGTCATCGCTGTCAACGACCTTGAAATATTTGCCTGTGGCATTTTTGAGACCTGTGTTTACAGCCTCTCCATGTCCACCGTTCTCCTGGTGTACAGCCTTTACTATGTCAGGATATTCGGCTGCATATCTGTCAGCTATCGCTGCTGTCTCATCCTTTGAACCGTCATCAACAATAATTATCTCCACATCATCTCCACCCGGCAGGATAGACTCTATACAATGCTCCATGTAATCCTTTGAATTGTAACATGGGATTGCAAAACTTAATAATTTCATCTTCTTCCCCTTGTAAAAAAAATAATATCGCTGTTTGATTATGCATAAAATTTTATCCTATATGCAATAACAAATACCGATACTATAATTATACACAAAATCATGATATTGTCTAAGGATTTTTTGTAGTACCTTAGACCTGCACAGTTTGTTCATATTTTGTTTACAGAAAAGTGAAATTCAAAACACACGGTTTTCACAATTGATTTGTATACTAACATCATAAACGAAAGATACAAAACAAAAGCAACAAAACATATTAATTACGCAATACTCATACTAATCTTTTTCATATATAGCCGATGCAAGCCACATGCATCGGCTTCCTCTTTATATATCAGCTTCTCTTTATCTTACGTGAAGCCGTCTTTTCAAACTCACTCTCCCTTACTTTAAGGCTATAGATACGCTTGTACGCAGGTGCATTCACATTGTACCCATCAATAAGCTCCTGCAGTGCTGGCCTTATATCGGCGATGCCGGTATTTTGAGCATACTCTCTGTCCGGGAAAATCTCAGCTTCAATCACTCCTTCAGACTCACGCACTATGATTTCCTTTATGAGATGATTTACGCTCAGAGCGTTTTCAAGCTCCTCCGGTGACACGTTCTCACCGTTTTTGGTGATAATCAAGTTCTTCCTTCTGCCGGTCAGATAAATATATCCGTCCTCGTCCACATAGCCTAAGTCACCCGTGTGAAGCCAGCCATCCGACAGTGTCTTTGCTGTCTCCTCAGACATCTTGTAATATCCCTGCATCACGCTTGTACCACGGACTAAAAGCTCACCGTCAACTGTTTTTGCCTCACAGTTTGGCATCAGCTTACCTACCGAGTTTTTGCGGATATCCCAGCTTAGATTGGTGCTTATGACCGGAGAACACTCCGTCATGCCATAGCCCTGCAATATGGTGATACCAAACTCTGCAAATAAATCAACATAATCAGGATTTAGGTACGCACCGCCACTGCAGATTGTATGAAGCCTCTCTCCAAATATTTTCTTACGGACCGGCTCTGCAGGAAGTCCTGCTGCCCTTACCTCCTCAAGCTTTCTGGCAAATGTCTCAATCATAAGAGGCACCATAAGAATCATGTCAGGAGTAAAAAGCTGTATATTTTTTGCCATGCGCATGATGGAATCATTGATGCATATTACCGAACCCAGTGAAATTCCTTTCAGAATATCCATGCTCAGACAGTATGCATGGTGTATCGGAAGCACAGACAAGATTACCGTGTGAGGTCCAATTTTCATGTCAAGGCATGTGGCATTTTCAGCCAGGTTGTTCTGCGTCAGCATGACTCCCTTGCTCTTTCCTGTGGTTCCGGACGTAAACATGATAGTGCAAAGCGCATCCTCTGCCACTGCCGGCTCGTAGCTTCCCCTATTGTCATCTATAAGCCCATTAAACGAAAGCACCTGTGGACAATGCTCTGTACTGTTCATAGACACATACACATTTATATCATGACAGCTTTTAGCTGCGGCCTCAGCCACATCCGAACGTGCCTCATCAAATATAAGCATCCTCACATCGGCTCTTTCCAAAAGCTCACATATATCCGCTGCCGGAAGTGATGCATCGATTGGAACCGCAACACTTCCGCTTTCTGTGATTGCCAGATAGGATACTATCCACTCATATGATGAAGGGCCTATTACAGCGATATGCTGCCCTTTTTTGCCAAGCTTTTCGATGGCATTGGCAAAGCTGTCTGTATCATTCTTAAGCTCACTGTAGGTTCTTGACTCTATCTCATTTTTGGATTTCTTCCATCTTATCGCGTCATCCGCGCCGTAAGCTTCATTTGCATATGAAAGAATATCTGGAATTGTGTGAAATAACATATTTTCTCCTATCTGCACCCATTATGCGTCTTTTAATGTCTCAAGATAATCGATTGCTTCCTGTACTGTGCGGATTTCTGCAGCCTTTGTCTGCTCAATCTCCACATCAAAGGTGTCCTCTATCTCCCCGAGCATGCTCATGAAATCAAATGACGTAAAGCCCAGATCCTCCATAAAACGTGACTCTTCGTGCACATCTGCCGGCTGAACATCAACATAATTACAGATAATTTCCACTAATTCATCAAACATAATAATCTCCTTTTACCTAATACGTTTCTTAATCCACTACACCAATTTTATGATTTCGCCTATTGTAAGCTCAGGGTTTTCTGCACCCTTGAACATGATTTTGCACAGGTAATAGTACATATACTCAAGCTGCTTTCTTGAGACTGCCTTGACCTGATGCTCGAAGCTGAAATCCAGTCCGTTGTCCTCCGGACGGTGCATTACCGTTAGATACATAGCCTGTGTGGTCATGCCGTTCGGGTACCACTTAGTCTTGTATTTTATATCTCCGAGGTCGTTTAAACCCTTTTCCTTTAAGGTCATAGGCTGATATGTAAGCGACATCGGCTCATATGTAAGCCCCGCCTTTGGCTGCGGATAGGCCTTTGAGCGCAGTGCAAAGTACTCTGTCGGGTTGTAGTTTGCATGGCGGAACAGCTCGTTTTGCTTATCCCTGATGGTATACACAGCATCGATAAAGCGTACATCCTTTGAAAAGCTCGTCCTAAACGGAAACGAATGAATACGTGTGCCGCCCGACCTCTTCTCCTTGAGTGTCGCACGTCTGGCAATGGCATTGTTTACGGAGACATCATCGAAGCCGTTTTCCTTCTGGAAAAACGTCCTGATTCCCATGAGAAGCAGACAAGCAAGCGAAACATGATATTTCTCACAAAAATCCATAAGACGCTTTGTCGGCTCAGCCTCCAGATGAAAGATATCAAGTGCTGAGGTGACATCATCCGATGCATTGAATGCACTCCTTAGCTTGTTATCATGCATCAGTTCTCTTGCCGCATCAAGCTTTGCTGTGCCGTCGATTCCGTTGTAGATTGGCTCCGACTGTCTGATAAGCTTCTCAAAGAACTCTCTGTCCCTAAGCTGTGCCTTGCTTCCGGCTTCGTATGCCAGATCCTTCTTTATCTGCTCAATGTATGAGCACATATCCTTAGGAAAAGGTACTCCCTCATACATGGCATTACAGTATATCTCAATAATATCCTTTAAAAATGCAATAAGTGACTGCGCATCAACCACCATGTGATGACCTAAGAAGTACACTCCATTGAATCCATCCGGCATCTTTATCATCACGATTTTGGTCATAGGAGAGTCCTCAAACTCAAACGGCACCTGTGTCCAGCCTCGCATCTCATTCTCTGCCTCCTCCATGGTTACATCAGTAAAATCCTTGAAATCGACAGTTCTCTCTTTAAAATCCTCATCCACATCCGCAATATACTGATAGCACTCTCCATCCTTATCCCTTGTAAAGCGGATACGCATGGCCTCGTTTCTGGCATACGCGTAGTTGATTGAATCCCTTAGCACGTTCCAGTCAAGCTCCGTGCCGATTGTCAGGCTTGTACCTATATTGAGTACAGCCATATTTGGACAGTACTTTGCATAGTACAAATGAAATTTTTGTGCAACCGTAATCGGATATACATTGTGTCCCTTTCTCGTCTTCATCATCTCATAATTCCTTCCAAAAATTTATCAAGTGCATCCTCGAAAGCTTTCGTATTCTTGTAATAGCTCTCGCAGTGTCCTGCACCCTTTACTATCAGCTTTGTCTTTTGTGACGCGCAGCTTGCATAAAGCTCATCACACATGCTGCATGGCACAAATGTATCCTTATCACCATGGATAAACAAAATAGGCAGCTTCGCCTTTTGCACCTCTTTTGCAGCATTGCATTCATCAAGCCCATACCCTGCCATTTTTCTGTTCGCAAAATCCGCAATCTGAATCATCGGAAAAGCCGGCAGATGGTACATGCTGTGAAGCACATGTGTAAATACCGCCTTAGGCGAGGTAAATGCACAGTCTGACACAATTCCCTTCACCTGCTCTGGCAGATTAAGTCCACTTGCCATAAGCACAGTGGCACCTCCCATGGAATTTCCCATCAAAACAATCCTTATGCCATTGCCTGCCTTCTTAATCATCCAGTCAATCCATTTAAGCGCATCATAGCGGTCCTTGCAGCCGAAGCCTATGAATTTACCCTCGCTTTGTCCATGCGCCCTCGCATCTACAAGCAGCATGCTATAGCCCTTCTTTAAATAGTAATTGGATATGCTGCTGTAATCAGACATAGCTTCACTTGTGTAGCCGTGAAAGCATATGACGGCTTTATCCGGATTACCTCCATCTATCCCCGGAAAATATGTGGCATGCAGTCTTAATCCATCATCAGACTTAATCCACACATCCTCATGAGTCTGTGCTCTCATCCACTCTCCGCGCGGCTTCATAAAGCTGTAATAACTCTCCCAGTCAACCCCCGACATCTTCATCGTGCGCTCCTTCTTGGCATTGTAGCGCATCATGGTTCTCCTGTAGAAATAAGCACTGCCGCCTGCCTCTGCTGCAGCAATACAGCCTAAAACACCTGCAATTATTCCCCACTTCATCCTCATCACCTACGCCTTCTTACTGTCTATAATCTGCTTCAGGCGAAGTGCCTTATCAATATTTCCCTCCACCTTGAGCCTGCCTGTTGTAAATGCAAGAATCGGATCAATCCTTCCTTCTGCCAGCTTAAAAAGAGTCTCTGCGCTGCATATAAAAATCGCATCCCTGTCAAAATACTCATACGGCTCCACTGCCAGCACACCATCCTTTACCTCGGCATAAAAAATTCCCTCTGCCTCTCCTGTTATATTGAACTGAAAAGCAAGGTGCTCGCTTATATCGCTCACATCAGACTCCATAAACAGTCCCTTTACCTTTGAAAACATATCTGCATAAGTCATATCAATTCTCCTTTTCGACCATCGGTCAACTTGTTACTCCATTACAGTATCACTTTTTCGACTGACGGTCAATATAAATATTTTCATTTTCAAACTATTCTGTTATTTTTTCATAAACTATACAAACGTATCATATCATTATCACCAAAACCTATTACCACGGTAAAATTTCATGGAAGAATCACATGGATTGTGATAATATATATGATATGAGGGTCAAAAGGTATTTTGCCCCTCATTTATGATTAATCAGATTACTACATGCTACGCATTCCCGTAATCTGACTACACCTCGAAATCCGCTAATTTCCTGCGTCCCCGCAGCAAATT
>ENA-OQIP01000061-OQIP01000061.1-human-gut-metagenome-genome-assembly--contig:-NODE-61-length-23137-cov-3.394741_pt1 | contig 23137 bp, 17 predicted proteins | sample MGYA00242585_ERZ504750 | MGnify/ENA primary metagenome ERZ504750 (study PRJEB26092, sample SAMD00036441) | human gut metagenome | host: Homo sapiens | study: EMG produced TPA metagenomics assembly of...
ATTTTTTGAAAAGCATATCCCATGAAAGATATTTTGCCATACAGTCAAACTGCTTATCAATCAGCTCATACTGGATACTGTCTACGGGAGAACCGCCTACAACAATCGTGCCAACTTTTTTATTTTTAACTGCAATCCACGGCAGTAGCACTTATCAATGATAAGTTTCAATTGTGCTGACATTCCCCACCAATAAACTGGTGTAGCAAAAAGAATCATATCTGCGGCAGCAATTTTATCAATTTATAAATGCATTGATTGCTGTCAGCGTGTTTCCTTTTCTGGCACTTCCATTAATGATTACAATTTTCATGCGTGTATCCTCCAACTTCAGATTTGTATGTCTCTATTATACCATAATGATAGTGGTATGTGAAAAATTATATATTCATTTAAAGTGAATTTTTATGCAATTTTTACCGCTTTTACCGCATTAAAATTTAATACTTTTTTTATAAAATATGCAAAATGTAACAAAAAGTACTTGATAAAATGTCCTATACGAGGTAAAATGCATATATGTAATCAAACAGCACATTTGAAGGTTGTGCAGATAGTATTGGTTATATTTTGCGAATTGGGGGGTATTTTTCATGAGAATATATCATGCTAAGGATTATGCAGATATGAGCAGAAAGGCTGCAAATATCGTATCGGCACAGGTGATTATGAAGCCTAATTGTGTATTGGGACTGGCTACAGGCTCTACACCTATCGGCTTGTATAAGCAGCTCGTTGAGTGGTTCAAGAAGGGGGATTTGGACTTCTCAGAGGTTATGACGGTGAACCTTGATGAGTACAAGGGACTAAGCCGTGAGAATGACCAGAGCTACTATTATTTTATGCATCAGAATTTGTTTGATCATGTGAATATTCCGGTTGAGAATACTCATCTGCCAAACGGCATGGAGCCGGATTCTCAGAAGGAGTGCAAGCGCTATACAGAGCTGATTCAGTCTCTTGGCGGTGTTGATTTACAGCTTCTTGGTATCGGACACAATGGTCATATCGGTTTTAATGAGCCGGGCGAGTCTTTTGACAAGCAGGTACACTGTGTGAATCTGACAGAGTCTACTATTGAGGCCAATAAGCGCTTCTTTGCATCGGCTGATGATGTTCCGAAGCAGGCTTATACGATGGGCATCAAGACCATCATGCAGGCTAAGAAGATTCTTATTGTTGCAAGTGGTGAGGATAAGGCAGAGATTGTGCACAAGGCTTTCTTTGGACCGATTACACCACAGGTGCCGGCTTCTGTATTACAGCTGCACAATGATGTTACGCTTGTAGCGGATGAGGCTGCACTGAGTTATTTGTAGATATTTTTTAGTTGAGAAGGTGCATGTATATGATAATAAAAAATGCAAGGGTATTTACAGAGGATGGCAGCTTTATGCAAGGTGATGTTGTCGTTAAGGATGGCCGTTTTGACAGTGTTTTGGAGAGAACAGCTGACACGGACGCGGCTACTGACAGCGCACCGCAGGAGATTATAGATGCATCAGGTCTTATCATGATACCGGGTCTTGTGGATATTCATTTTCATGGATGCAAGGGAGCTGATATGTGTGACGGCACCAAAGAAGCGCTTGATGTGATTACAGCATACGAGGCTTCTATCGGAGTGACGAGCGTGTGTCCGGCTACTATGACCATTCAAAGGGATGAGCTTTTGAGTGTCATGAAAAATGCCGGTGATTATAGTTATCATGGTGGTGCACATCTTGTAGGTATCAATATGGAGGGACCTTTTATCAGTCCTTCTAAAAAGGGCGCACAGGCGGCAGAGAATATCATGCGATGTGATTATGATTATTTCTGTGAGCTTCAGGATGCGGCCAATGGCTTGATAAAGCTTGTAGATATTGCTCCGGAGGAGCCGGGCGCGATTGATTTTATAGACAGGGTAAGAGGAAGTGTTGTGGTTTCAATAGCACACACAGCGGCTGATTATGACACAGCGGTAGAGGCTATTGAGCATGGTGCAAGCCATGCCACACATTTGTATAATGCGATGCCACCGCTTCATCACAGGAATCCCGGAGTTATCGGGGCTGTGAGAGATTCAGAAAAGTGTCATGCGGAGCTCATTTGTGACGGAGTGCATATTCATCCGTCGGTTATCAGGGCGACATTTGCCATGTTTGGTGCGAAGCGCATGATTTTAATAAGTGACAGCATGAGAGCCACAGGGCTTGAGGATGGAGAGTATACACTCGGTGGACAGGCAGTGACGGTCAGAGGTCCGCTTGCCACACTTCATGATGGGACAATTGCCGGCTCGGCAACCAATCTGATGGATTGTATGCGTTTCACAGTAAGGCAGGCAGGTATTCCGCTTGAGGAGGCAATTATGTGTGCTACAGCCAATCCGGCTAAGGAGATTGGCATCTATGATGAAGCAGGCAGCATTTCTGCAGGAAAGAGAGCAGATTTTGTGCTTCTCAATGATGATTTGGATATTGTGAGTGTGTATATCGACGGAAAGGAGATATCATGTTAGGTTTTTTAAGAATAAGTCAAAGGGAAAGGTGATCTGTTCTCCGTGCAACGGCAGAGTGGTTCCTATTACAGAGGTTCCGGATCCTACTTTTTCTGAGAAGATATTGGGAGACGGCGTGGCCGTGATTCCTTCTGAGGGCAGGTTTTACGCTCCGGCGGATGGCGAGGTGACAGCTGTATTTGATACGCTTCATGCTTTTACCATGACGACCACTCAGGGAGTCGAGCTGCTTTTGCACATTGGTCTGGATACAGTGACACTAAAGGGTGATCCTTTTACATCACATATTTCCGTTGGTGATCAGGTGAAGAAGGGTGACCTTTTGATGGAGGCTGACCTGAAGCAGATTAAGGCAGCAGATCTTAATGTCATTACTCCGGTTTTAATTGGCAACACTGCTGATTATAGTGAGATAAAGATGCTCAAAGAGGGAAATGTATCCGCCGGTGATGAGTATTTTAAGTCTCGCGTAGATTTGTATAATAATAACGAACTTTATTGGAGTATCTCCAGTTTAGTATACATAATGTAAAGGAGGGGAAATTTATGAAATTTCTTCAAAAACTGGGTAAAGCTTTAATGCTTCCCGTAGCAGTACTTCCTATCTGTGGTATCCTCATGGGTATTGGATATTATTTATGTCCTGCAACCATGCAGGGTGGTGACATCGAGGGTGTACGTAATTTAATAGGTCTGTTTTTAGTTAAAGCAGGGGGCGCTTTGATTGACAACATGGCCATCCTTTTTGTAATCGGCGTTGGTGTCGGTATGTCGGATAAGAACGACGGTACTGGCGGTATTGCAGCTTTAGCTTCATGGCTGATGATGACAACACTCCTGTCTACAGGCTTTGTTACCACAATCATGCCATCTATCGCTGACAGCGCTACAAAGACACTTGCATTCGACAAGATTCAAAACCCATTTATTGGTATCTTGGCCGGTATTATTGGTTCTTTGTGTTACAACAGATTTAAGGATACAAAGCTTCCTGACTGGCTGTCATTCTTCAGTGGCAAGCGTTGCGTAGCAATTATCGCAGGTGTTGTTTCAATCCTTGTATCTGTAGTATTACTGTTTGTATGGCCATTACTTTTCGGTGCTCTTGTATCTATCGGTAAAGCAATCGTTGGTTTTGATGTAGTCGGTGCAGGTATCTATGCATTCCTGAACCGTCTGTTAATTCCTACAGGATTACACCACGCATTAAACAACGTATTCTGGTTCGATACTATCGGACTTGGAGACCTCAAACATTTCTGGGCAGGCGAGACATCAAAGGATGTTTCATGGAGCCTCGGAATGTACATGTCAGGTTTCTTCCCATGTATGATGTTTGGTATTCCTGGTGCAGCACTTGCCATGGTTAAGTGTGCAAAGCCTGCTAAGAAAAAGGCTGCCATCGGTATCCTTGCTTCTGCAGCTATCTGTGCATTCATCTGTGGTGTTACAGAGCCTTTCGAGTTTGCATTTATGTTCCTTGCTCCTGGTCTCTATGTGATTTATGCTTTACTTTATGGTATTTTCACAATGGTTACTGTAGCTCTTGGATTTAGAGCAGGCTTCTCATTCTCAGCCGGTGCGATGGATTTATTATTCTCATCTTCACTTCCGGCTGCAGCAAGGACATGGCTCATCATTCCTCTTGGAATCGCAGCTTTTATCATATTCTTCATCGTATTCTATTTCGCTATCAAGAAATGGAATCTTAAGACCCCTGGTAGAGAGGACGATGATGTCGAGGCAGAGAAGAAGGCAGTGCTTTCTAACAATGACTACACAGCAGTAGCAAAGACTATTCTTGAGGGCTGCGGTGGCAAAGACAATATTGCAAGCATTGACAATTGCATCACAAGACTCAGACTTGAGGTTAAGGATATCACTCAGGTTGATGACAAGAAGATTAAATCTGCAGGTGTTGCAGGCGTTATGAAGCCTGGCAAGAATTCTGTTCAGGTTATTATCGGAACCAAGGTTCAGTTTGTTGCGGATGAGTTTTCTAAGCTTTGCGAGTAGATTTGTTCTGCAATATAGCAGTGCTGATTCACATTAGGTGATTCATATAATTTCATAATACATGATTAAAAGCCACACCGGGTGTTTGATATGCCTGGGGTGGCTTTTTTGAGTTCGGGTCGTAAGCTCCGAACGGTCGTGGTGCACACGGAAATGTATAGCTTTACAGCAAGGGTTGAAAAACAAACAAACGTTTGCTATAATAAATGAAGCGAGGAAATAAAAGTATATTAGGTTTAGTAATTTAAGTATTCATTTAATTTATTGTAATTAGGGAAAATCCAATATCAATCGATTGATAGAAAGCGTGATTTTATATGAACATATGGCTAAAGTTAAGGAAAAAAGCTGCAATTACACTATGTGAGTTACTTGCAATTGCTACAATTTTTATAGGCTGTGCCTCCACTGATTTATCCGGCACGGAAGGTGCCGGGCATGCCGCAGGAGCTGTAGTGGCAGGGGAGGATTCTTCCGGTGCTTTAGGCAGCAAGGATAAAGCGGATAAGCCGCAGGAGGATCTGGTAAACAACAATTCCTACGTTTCCCTTGATGCGATTCCGGCATATGATGGCAAGGCATACGTGGCCGTCAACAATAATGAGCCTTTTTTTACGGACAGCGATATGACTACCACTGCTTTTGAAAATTACAGTGATTTGGATTCATTTGGCAGATGCGGTGTGGCTTATGCCAATATCTGCAAGGATATCATGCCGACTGAGGAGCGTGGCAAGATAGGCATGATAAAGCCATCAGGCTGGCATACGGTGAAGTATGATGTGATAAAGGACAGGTATTTATACAATCGCTGTCATCTTATTGGATATCAGCTTGCCGGCGAGAATGCCAATCCGAAGAATCTTATTACCGGTACGAGATACCTGAATGTGGAGGGGATGCTTCCGTTTGAGAATCTGGTAGCGGATTATGTAAACAATACAGGCAATCATGTGCTCTACAGGGTGACTCCGATGTTCTCGGGCAGCAATCTAGTTGCAAACGGCGTTCTCATAGAGGCAAAGTCGGTTGAGGATAACGGTGGCGGCATACTTTTTAATGTCTATTGCTATAATGTGCAGCCCGGAGTCGGAATAAACTATGAGAATGGTGACAGCTGGCTGGATGGCACCACAGGAAGTGCATCATCAGGCTCAGACACCTCAGCAGTAGAAAATAGCGCTGCAGATTCCTCAAACAGCGAGACGATGGTTCATATCACTGCAACCGGCAAGAAATATCACCGTGCGGGCTGTCGGACCTTGAAAAAGAGTGACACAGAGGTAACGCTTGATGAAGCAAAATCCATGGGTTTGTCTCCGTGTGGCATCTGCAATCCGCCGCAGTAGATGTGCATTAGCATTTGTAACCGTTCACAGCAGATGCTCGTTATCTTTGCAGTCCTATAATTGCCATAAACCCTTGACGATTGCAAAACCGAAAAGTATAATAGAATAGCTAATGAATTCAATATTTTTAATATAGATGGAGGAAACCAAATGGCACTGAGCAAAAAGCCGGTCAACGGCATGAAGGATATACTACCTGCAGAGATGGAAATCCGTGATTATGTGACAAGTGTGATCAAGGATACATACAGAAGCTTCGGATTTACACCGATAGAGACACCATGCATGGAGAATATAGCAAATCTCACAAGTAAGCAGGGCGGAGAAAATGAGAAGCTGATCTTCAAGGTAATGAAGAGAGGCGAGAAGCTGAATCTGGAGACAGCAAAGGAAGAGTCGGATGTAGTAGACTTTGGAATGCGCTATGACCTTACAGTGCCACTTTCAAGATATTATTCAAACAATGCCAACAACCTGCCATCGCCGTTTAAGGCACTTCAGATGGGCAGTGTGTGGAGAGCAGACAGACCTCAGAGAGGCCGCTACAGACAGTTTACACAGTGTGATATAGATATACTCGGAGAGCCAAGCAATCTGGCAGAGATAGAGCTGATTACAGCAACCACTACCACAATCGGCAGACTCGGCTTCGAGAACTTTGAGATAAGAATCAACGAGAGAAGAATCCTAAAGGCAATGGCTGCTTACAGTGGTTTTGCTGAGGAGGACTACGACAGCGTATTTATCACACTCGATAAGATGGACAAGATAGGAGTGGATGGTGTTGCAAGTGAGCTTGCACAGGATGGCTACCCACAGGAAAATATTGACAAATATCTTGATTTGTTCAAGCTTTTGGAGCAGACAAGGGATGTCACTGAGGGTGTAAATATACTTTCAGAAAAGCTCGGTGAATATTTAGACGAAGAAGTGGTTACAAATATGACAGAGATAGCTACTGCTGTCAATGCCACAAAGGGAGCAAAGTTTGAGCTCGTATTTGACCCTACACTTGTTCGTGGAATGAGCTACTACACAGGAACTATTTTTGAGATATCAATGCCTGAGCTTGGCGCAGCCTGTGGCGGTGGCGGACGATATGACAAGATGATTGGAAAGTTCACCGGAAATGATGTACCTGCCTGTGGTTTTTCAATCGGTTTTGAGAGAATTATCCTGCTTCTCATGGAGAGCGGCTTCAAGATTCCTGAGAGTCCAAAGAAGGTGGCTTATCTGGTTGAGAAGAAATATCCGGCAGACAAGCTTGTTGATGTCATGAACCAGGCAAAAAGCGCAAGAGCAAACGGACAGCAGGTGCTTGTTGTGCGCATGAACAAGAACAAGAAATTCCAGAAGGAGCAGCTTATGAAAGAGGGCTACGAGGAGTTTGTTGAGTTCTTTAACAGATAGGAATCTGATAAGCAGCAGATTAGCTGTGCAGCAGCGGTACCAGACAGATATTAGAATAAATATATAGTAGAAATATAAGGAGCATAAAATGGCAGAATCAATGCAGGGCTTACATAGAAGCCATAGATGTACAGAGGTATCAAATGCCAATATCGGTGAGAAGGTCACCGTGATGGGCTGGGTACAGAAGAGAAGAAATTTAGGAAGTCTCATTTTCGTAGATTTAAGAGACAGAAGCGGAATACTTCAGATAGTATTCGGTGAGGAAAATGTAGGTGCAGAGGGCTTTGAAAAGGCAGGCACCTTAAGAAGTGAGTTCGTCATCGCAGTTGAGGGAACTGTTCAGAAGAGAACAGCTGCTGTCAATGAGAACTTAAAGACAGGTGATATCGAGGTTATCGCTACATCGATCAGAGTGCTTTCAGAGGCACAGACACCTCCATTCCATATTGAGGAGAATTCAAAGACCAGCGAGGACATCAGACTTAAATACCGTTATCTGGATCTTCGCCGTCCTGATATCCAAAGAAATCTCATGCTCAGAAGCAATGTGCTTCGCGTGATGCGTGACTTTATGGCAAACGAGGGATTTTTGGAGATAGAGACACCAATCCTTTGCAAGTCTACACCGGAGGGCGCCAGAGACTATCTCGTGCCAAGCCGTATACACCACGGACATTTTTATGCGCTTCCACAGTCACCACAGCTCTTTAAGCAGCTTCTGATGGCTTCAGGCTATGACAGATATTTCCAGATTGCACGATGCTTCCGTGACGAGGATCTGCGTGCAGACAGACAGCCTGAGTTTACACAGGCAGATATGGAGCTTTCATTCGTAGATATCGATGATGTAATCGAGGTAAATGAGAGACTGTTAAAGCACCTTTTCAAAGAGGTTATTAATGTGGATGTTGAGATTCCGTTTAAGCGTATGCCTTGGCAGGAGGCTATGGACAGATTTGGTTCTGACAAGCCTGATACACGCTTTGGTATGGAGCTTTGCGATGTTTCGGATGTGGTAAAGGACTGTGGCTTTGGAGTATTCACAGGAGCTCTTGAAAACGGTGGCTCTGTCCGCGGTATCAATGTAGAGGGACAGGCAAAGATGCCTCGTAAGAAGATTGACAAGCTTGTAGAGCACGCAAAGGGCTGTGGAGCAAAGGGACTTGCTTATCTGTGCATCAATGAGGATGGCACATACAAGTCATCATTTGCCAAGTTTATGACAGAAGCTGAGCTTGATGCACTTGTTGCAAAGATGAACGGAAAGCCGGGAGATTTACTCCTTTTCGCAGCAGACAAGAATAAAATAGTATGGAATGTACTTGGAGCGCTTCGTCTCATGCTCGGAGCTGAGCTTGGCCTGATTGATGAGAACAAGTACAATTTCCTCTGGGTAACAGAGTTCCCACTCCTTGAGTGGTCTGATGAGGAAAACAGATTTATGGCAATGCATCATCCATTCACTATGCCTATGGAGGAGGATTGGGACAAGATAGACTCAGATCCTGGCGCAGTTCGTGCAAAGGCATATGATATCGTACTCAATGGTACAGAGCTCGGTGGAGGCTCAGTGCGTATCCATCAGGATGACATCCAGGAGAAGATGTTTGAGGTGCTTGGCTTCACAAAGGAGCGTGCACATGAGCAGTTTGGATTCCTGCTTGATGCATTCTCATATGGTGTACCGCCACACGCAGGACTTGCCTTCGGTGTTGACCGTATCTGCATGCATATGCTACATACAGACAATATCAAGGAGGTTATTGCATTCCCTAAGGTAAAGGACGCTTCGGACCTCATGTCAGAGGCACCCGGAACTGTAGATCCAAAGCAGCTTGAGGAGCTTGGAATAGCTGTAGCTGCAGAGGAAGATGAGGAATAACACTATAATATGAATTTGAAAAAAAATATTTTCAATGCGATTACCATAATACTGCTCGCCGCACTTATTGCGGGGGCAGTATTGCTTAATAATAGGATAAAAAAGCTCGAGACACAGATGTCATACACCTCAGACAACACATCGGTGATACTTTCCGATGTGCAGACCATGCAGGATGATATCAAGTCCACCCTTGAGGAGGAGGCAAGCCTCATAACAGACTGGGATATTTCCTTAAAAAGTGCAGACTTTACCGATATGACATACACAGTCTCTGTCTCGGTGGTGCCAAAGGAGTACACAGAGGATACAAAAACCAGTGTATTTTTCGGTACAAACGAGATACCGCTCGAGCTAGACGGCATCAAGTATACGGGCGAGGCCACACTTCCGCTGTCAGAGGACTATGCAGGCAATGTGACATTTCTGTTTGTTGACGGAAATAAGAGAAGCACAGAGGTGCTCGATAAGTTTGAAGGTGTGACATCAGTGTTCAAAAATGTAGCATCCGGCATACTTGCCGATAAACCAACCTTTGACAATGGCAGCATAAAGCTTGGCACAGATGTAGATGTAGCGGTCATGGGAAATGATTACTTTGACTTTAACAGTGTGCAGCTCGTGGTTGCAAGCTCAGATACAGAGCTAAAGACTTACGATATCAGACAGCTGTTGGCAGAAAACGGCACGGACAGTGCAGACTCTGCAGACACAGATTCTATCACATCCGCCTTAAGCCGGAAGGATGATGCCAAAAAAGATGGCTCAAAGAATGACACAGAAAATGATACCTCTGATGCCTCAAAAGAGGACGACGGTAAGCTCCATAGCCTCGAAGGCACAGTCAAAATCGAAGACTTAATCCCTGTCACAGCTGCAAGCAATATCAAAATATATGTCAAAGCAGTATCGGCACAGGGCTACACCTTCACATATGACCTGTTCGATGGTACCGTAAATCAGGACATCACAGACTTTGAAACCACAGCCGACATATCCGGCGGAGACTACACAGTAACCGACCCGGCCGGCAGCAAATATGAACCGTAAATATGATATAAGCGTAATTATTTAAAATCAGTTTTTCTTGTGTTTTCAAGGCGGCTCAGAATATTTATAAACAATATATAACTATTAAATAAGCTCATTTCGCATAAGTGAAATGAGCTTTAAATTTTAAGAAGAAAAAAGTGCCGGACAAAATTTCACGCCAGTGAAATAAGTCCGGCACTGCCAGAATGCAAGGCAGCAAAGCGCCTCGCTCGTAAACCTGAATTAGCCGGAGAGTACACAGTGTGTTCCGAAGGAAAATGTGAACTGCCGCGGAGTTCCATAAAGTAAAAAGAAAGAAAATGTAAATAAAACCATAATCTGCCCGGACAAACAACCGCGGCTGACTTCACTATTTTTCTGAGGAATATACTGTGTGCTATGCCGGCAGCTTCACAACCTAAAAAGCGAGGCGCCCACCACCAATCATTTGATGAGCTGCGCCTCACCCTTCTTTTTTGCTGAGCGGCAGCGTAAATATAAACTCAGTTCCCACACCCTCAGTGCTTATCACATTTATATTCTCACCATGCGCCTGCACAATTTCTTTAACTATAGACAGGCCAAGTCCAGTACCGCGCTTATCCTTTCCGCGGGATAAATCACTCTTGTAGAAGCGTTCCCAGATCTTTGAAAGGCTGTCCTTTGGTATACCGATACCGTGATCCTTTACTGATATAAACACCTTTTCATTTCTGATACTCGTCTCAATCTTGATACTCGAATCATTATTTGAAAACTTCACAGCGTTGTCTATCAGGTTGTAAAGAATTTGCTGGATTTTGACCATATCACCGCGCACGAAAAGCTCTTTTCCTGTGAGCAGCAGGTCAAAGCTTAAGCCCTTTTCACTGCATTTACCCTCGAAGGTAAGGATTGTCGTGCGGATCATTGTATTGATGTCAAAATCAGCAATATCCAGATGTATGCCGTGATGACCGAACTGGTTCAGATCAATAAGACTCTTGGTGAGCTTATTAAGCCTCTCGGTCTCAAAAAGGATGATGTTTAAGTATTTATCCTGCATCTCAACAGGAATGGTTCCGTCCAGCATGGCCTCCACGTAGCCCTTTATCGATGTAAGAGGGGAGCGGAAGTCGTGTGACACGTTGGAAACAAACTTGCGCTGATCCTCCTCAAGCGTATCAAGCTCAGTTGCCATGTAGTTTAGTGTGTTTGCCAGATAGCCGATTTCGTCATTGGAATGTACATCAATCTGGGCGGTGAAATCGCCCTTTGCATACTTCTTTGCGGTCTTTGTGATTTTGGAGATAGGACGGTAAATGGAGCGGCTCATCGTGACAAGCATAATAAATGCCACTGCAAAAATGAGCGCTACAGTGTAAAAGGAGATATTCATAAAACCGTTTACACCTGCCGTGATATGGCTCATTGTCTTGTGAATGACTATGTAGCCGATATTCTGGTACGAGACATTTACCGGGGAAAATACGGACAGCATCCTATGCTTGAAGGAGCCGTAAAAATCTCCAATCATATAGTTGTCGCTGCCAAAATCGGTGACATCAAATCCATTTATCACTACAGGCTTAGAACTGTCATTTTGGATATCAATGCCTATTGACGGATCATCAGAGTCCATGAGCAGCTCACCGTCAGGGCTGACCACCCATACCTCGGCATCCATATAGTCGGCTACGATTTTCATGTGATTCTGGAAATCGCTAAGCGACATGGATGAGCCAAAGTATTCACTGGCATAGTCACCTGCAATGATGGAGGCCTCCCTGTAGAGATTGGATGCTTCCTGCTTTTCGATATAGTCTGTGGTGAGATGCTGTGTAAAGGTGCATATAATGAAAAAAGCGATGACACCGTAAATCAGGTAGCTGATTAACAGCTTAGAGTAGATGGTATGCTTCATTATTTATTTTACCTCAAACTTGTATCCGATGCCCCAGACAGTTGCGATGCGCCAGGTTGGCTTGTCCTTGATTTTCTCGCGGAGACGCTTTACATGCACGTCGACAGTGCGGGTGTCACCGACATATTCATAGCCCCATATGTTGTCCAGAAGCTGCTCCCTTGTAAATACCTGATTTGGAGATGAGGCAAGAAAATATAATAGCTCAAGCTCCTTTGGCGGCATATCAATCTGCTGTCCGTCATAAGTGACAGAGTAGTTGGACAGATTTACAATAAGCCCCGGGTACTCCACACACTTGATATCTACGGAAGCATAGGCCTCCGGCTTTGCAGGCTGGAAACGTCTGAGCACGGCCTTGACTCTTGCCACAAGCTCCTTTGAGTCAAAGGGCTTGAGTATATAGTCGTCGGCGCCAAGCTCCAGGCCTAAAACCTTGTCAAATACCTCGCCCTTTGCGGAGAGCATGATAATCGGCACATCGGACTTTGCACGTATCTCACGGCATACCTGATAGCCGTCTATGCCCGGAAGCATGAGGTCCAAAAGAAGCATGTTTGGCTTGTAGTGCTCAAATGCGATAAGCGCCTGCTCACCATCATTTACGATTTTGGTGTCATAGCATTCCTTGGTAAGATATAGAGATATAAGCTCTGCTATATTGTTGTCGTCGTCTACTATCAGTATTTTCTGTTTAACAGCCATTTCTAATCTCCTTCTTAAAAATTATTTATATTCCGTAAAAGTACATTGTCGTTATTTAAAGTTTGCGATGGTTACTCCGGCATCGCCCTCACCAAACTCACCGAGATGGTATTCCGCAATAGTTTTTGTCCTCTTAAGGAGTCCATGCACAGCCTTTCGCAGTGCACCGGTGCCTTTTCCGTGGACAATGCGCACTGATGAAAGATGAGCGATATATGCGTCGTCTAGGTATTTATCCAAGAGAGCAAGCGCCTCATCCGTAGTCTTTCCAATCAGGTTGATTTCTGATGAAACTGACAGCGATTTGCTCATCTTTATCTTGCTTCCGCTGCCGCCGTACTTCTTGGCAGGAGATACATCGTCGTTTAAGAGCACGAGGTCATTAATATTAACCAGCGAGCGCAGTATACCCATCTGCACATACAAATCGCCCTTGGCGTTTGGCAGAGTGTGGACGGTTCCCTTCAAATTGAGGGAGAGCACAAGCACAGAATCACCGATGCGCAGCTTCTTAGGCGCCTTGTGATTTGCCTTGGCAGTGTTTTTCTTGATGTCTGACAGCTTCTTTCCTTGTCATTCATCTTGTCACGAAGGGCAGAGCGCTCCTTTTCCATCTGGCTCATAGGAGCCTGCCCCTGTCCGTATTTGTTGAAATTGCGGATGGTTTTGTCGGCGAGTTCCTTTGCATCCTGCAGTATCTTGTAGGCTTCCTCATTTGCCTCGCGTAAAATCTTGTCCTTACTCTTGTCTATGCGCTCGTTTTTCTCTTCGAGCTGTTTCTTGAGCTTTTCAATCTCGGCCTTGTAGCTGTTGATTTCAAGCTGTTCCTTTTCGATAGTTTGTCGCTGTGACTCGAGGCTTGCAATCAGATCCTCAAAATCAAGGTCGTTATCATTAATTCTGCTTTTTGCATCCTCGATGATGTTTTCGTCAAGACCAAGCTTTGATGAGATTGCAAATGCGTTACTCTTTCCAGGAATACCGATTAACAGGCGGTAGGTAGGGCTTAAAGTCTCCACATTGAACTCGCAGCAGGCATTTTCCACACCGTCTGTGGAAAGCGCATACACCTTCAGCTCACTATAGTGTGTGGTGGCCATGGTGATGGCACCATACTGGTGCAGTCTGTTTAAAATTGAGATGGCAAGTGCCGCGCCCTCTGTCGGGTCGGTTCCCGAGCAGAGCTCATCGAACAGGCAAAGGCTTCGGTCGTCAGCTTTTTCAAGAATTTTTACGATATTGGTCATGTGAGACGAGAAGGTACTGAGACTTTGCTCAATACTCTGCTCATCGCCTATATCCGCAAAGACATCCTCAAAGATGGCGAGCTTTGACCTGTCAGCCGCAGGAATGTGAAGACCTGCCTGACCCATGAGAGTCAAAAGTCCGACAGTCTTTAGTGAAACCGTCTTACCACCGGTATTTGGTCCGGTGATGATGAGCTGCTTATAGTCCTCGCCGAGACGTACATCTATAGGGACCACCTTTTTAGCATCCAAAAGCGGATGACGGCCCTTTCTGATATTGATATGCCCATCGGTGTTGAAATCCGGTGCCACACCGTTATATGATTTAGCCAGATTTGCCTTTGCAAAAATGAAGTCAAGCTCTGAAAGAATCTCATAGTCCTGCTCCAAAGCAGCCGCATTCATTGCAACCTTGTCGCTGAGCGCTGCAAGGATTTTTTCAATCTCCTCCTGCTCCTTTATGAAAAGCTCCTTGAGCTCGTTATTCAAATTGACGACAGCCATCGGCTCGATAAAAAGGGTAGAGCCGGTAGATGACTGGTCGTGCATCATTCCGGGTACATTGCCTTTAGCCTCAGCCTTTACAGGCAGACAATATCTGCCGTCGCGCATGGTCACAACCGCATCCTGCAGATATGTCCTCGTTGTGCTGTTGTTCATGAGCTTGGTGAGCTGCGCATGGATTCTGTCGTTCATGCCGCGTATGCTCTTTCTTATCTTAAAAAGCTCAGGACTTGCATCATCGGCAATCTCTTCCTCAGATAAAATGCACCTCTTAATCTCATCGCAGAGCGCAGAAACCGGTTCAATCCCTGCAAACAGACCGGAGAGTGAATCCTGTTTCTCATTATCCATGGCGCTTCTGCCATAAGCCTTCACGCGCTTTGCAACCTCCAAAAGACTGCAGATGCGAAGAAGCTCGGTCGTATTCAGTGCACCACCGATATCAAGCCTCTTTAGGGAAGCATGTACATTGTGTATGCCAACGAAGGACACTCCGCTGTCCTTGTACAGGCGGCTTAGAGCATCGGCAGTGGTGGTCTGCAGATGTCTGATTTCGTATAAATCGGTGATAGGCTCAAGCGAAAGACACCTTTTCTTTGTCTCATCACATGCTGCGTAGCTGCTTAGCATGGTGAGGATTTTGTTATATTCCAATGTTTTGTAAACTTTTTTATTCATTTCTATATCCTTATATTTCGGTAGTTGAATATTAAATTCATATTTACTGTATAGCTTATCATATTATAGCTGAAAATCTTCAAAAAAACCATAATAAATATGTATTAAATGATAATTACAAGATGATAACATAAAGTTTAATACATAACGAACCGGTTTGTTAAACGAGCCAAAAAGTACGGGCTTGCAGCAGTCCGGCGGGTACATGCCACAAGCCCGTACTCAAAGGCGTACTTAAAAAATATGGTTGCAACGCAATATAATTCAGAATATAATGTAAGATAGTAACTAAAGACATCTAATCAGGGTGACAATATGGAGCAATTTATCAGAGAAAAGATAAAGGATAAACCGCTGAATAAAAAAAGACTTGCAAAAAAAGCAGGCACAGCAGCACTCTGCGGAGTGGCATTTGCAGTGGCTGCAAGCATTGTTTTTGCTATATTTCTGCCGGTTATCAACAGACAATCAAAAAAGCTTCAGATGGAAAAAATAATAATGATGTGCAGATAGCCACACAGCAGCCTGGCATAGATGACAGCAATGATGCATATAGTGAAAATGGTACACAAAGCACAGAGTCCGGCACTTCTTCGGAGCCGTCTTTGCAGACCTATCAGCCTACACTCGCAGATTATCAGGCAGTGCAGAACCAGCTCTACAGCGTGGGCGCTTCGGCCTCGAAATTTGTAGTAGGAGTCACGGGTGTGACAGATGCCACCGATATTTTCAACAATTCCTATGAGACCGAGGGTCAGGGAGTGGGAGTGATACTGAGGGACAATGGAAAGCAGCTAATCATTCTGACAGAGAAAAATGTAGTGGATAAGGCGGATAAGCTTAGTGTAACCTTTGTAAACGACATGATGGCTGATGCTGCGCTGGTCAAGTATGACAGCAATACAGGTATAGCAATCATTTCCGTGGATAAGTCACTTCTGGACGACGCCACAACAGGGGCTATAGCGGTTGCAGAGCTTGGTAATTCAAATATCGTTTCAAGAGGAGCATCTGTCATTGCGCTTGAGGCAAACTATGCTATTCTCACAGGTCTTGTAACGTCAACAACCAACGAGCTGTCGGCGCAGGACAACAATTACTCGGTGCTCACCACAGATATCGCAAGCAACAAGTTGCAGAGCGGTATACTGATTAATACAGATGGTCAGGTCATAGGGCTTTCGCTTCAGGATTTCAATCCGGCGGAGGAAAACAATACGCTCACGGCTGTCAGCATAAGCGACCTGTCACCTGTCATTGAAAAGCTCGAGAGTGGCGCGGATGTGCCGTACATAGGCATCACCTGTACTACAGTTACAGAAAAAATAGCAAACAGATATAACATCCCAAAGGGTGTTTATATAAAGCAGGTTACCATGGATTCACCGGCATTTGTCTCGGGGCTTCAAAGCGGAGATGTGATAGTTGCGGTAAACAATACAGAGGTGTCGAATGTGTCCGCGTACAACACACAGCTTATGAAGCAAAAGCCTGAGGATACCTGCAATCTGAAAGTAAAGAGAAAAGGAAGCAACGGCTACACGGAGATTACCTGTCAGGTGAAAATCGGAGTGATGAATTAGCCGAAATTAGGAGGATATATGAAGTATATTTCAACTCTCCGCGAGGGAGAGAGAATCAATGAGATTTTTTTATGCAAGAGCAAGCAGACAGCCATGACCAAAAGCGGAAAGCCTTATGACAATGTTATCCTGCAGGATAAGACAGGCACGCTGGATGCCAAGATATGGGACGTGGGCTCAGTAGGCATTGAGGAATTTGATGCAATGGATTACATAGCCATAACCGGTGATATCACAAGCTTTCAGGGCAATTTACAGTGTTCCATAAAGCGTGCGAGAAAGGTAAACGAGGGAGAATATGACCCTGCGGATTATCTGCCGGTCAGCGATAAGGATGTCGAGGTCATGTATAAGGAACTCATGGGCTTTATCGGTTCTGTAAAGAATCAGTACCTGTCACAGCTCTTACATAGCTTTTTTGACAATAAGGAGTTTGAGCGCCGTTTCAAGTTCCATTCAGCCGCAAAGAGCGTGCACCACGGCTTTGTAGGAGGTCTTTTGGAGCATACACTCGGTGTGACGAAGAACTGTGATTATTTTGCAAAAATGTATCCGGTTTTAAACCGTGACCTGCTTCTTACAGCAGCTATTTTCCATGATATCGGAAAATTAAAGGAGCTTTCTACTTTCCCGGAGAATGACTATACAGACGCTGGTCAGCTCCTCGGACATATCATGATTGGTGCAGAGTGGGTAGGCGATGCGATTAAGAGCATCGACGGCTTCCCGGTAGTACTCGCAAACGAGCTTAAGCACTGTATACTTGCCCACCACGGCGAGCTTGAGTTTGGCTCTCCGAAAAAGCCGGCACTTGTCGAGGCACTTGCACTTAGCTTTGCAGACAACATAGATGCCAAGATGGAGACCTTCAGGGAGCTGCTTGTAAATGTGCCTGAAAACGATACAAAGTGGCAGGGCTACAACAGATTTATGGAGACAAATTTCCGCAGAACAAGTGTGTAAAAAGGCGGACAATATTAATCATAAATGAGGGGCAAAATACCTTTTGACCCTCATATCATTATACATAAAATAAAGAAGAGAAAAGCATGAAAAAAAATGACATATTTGAACTTGAAATAACAGATATGGGAACAGATGGCGAGGGTATCGGACATTATGATGGCATGACCTTTTTCGTAAAGGATGCACTGATTGGTGACGTCATAACAGCCCGCGCAACAAAATTAAAGAAAAACTATGGCTACGCAAGAGTGGAAGAGATTAAGACCCCTTCCACTTTTCGCGTTGAGCCGCAATGTGAGCTGCACAAGAGGTGTGGCGGCTGCCAGATACAGGCGCTCTCCTATGAAAAGCAGCTTGAATTTAAAAATAATAAGGTGCGCAACAATCTCATGCGTATAGGTGGATTTTCCGAGGCAGAGCTGGACAGTAAAAATGCAGCCGCCTGTTGGCGCAGACAATTCATACCGCTACCGCAACAAGGCACAGTTTCCGGTGGGATATGACAGGGATGGCAATATAGTGACAGGCTTTTATGCATCGCGAAGCCACAATATCATCCCGGTCGAGGACTGCAGGCTTGGGGTGCCGCAAAACAAAGAGATACTCGACATCATAAAGGAATGGATGAATGAGTGCGGCATCACGCCGTATTGACGAGAACACACACAAAGGGCTCGTGCGCCATGTGCTTATCAGATATGGATTTACATCAAAGCACGATTACCTGGTGTGTCCTTGTGATAAATGCAGATGAGCTGGAGCCTGAACACCGAGCAGAGGATATACTGTGCGAAAGACTCTCAAAAATCGATGGAATGACTTCCATTTCCTACAATATTAACAAGGAAAACACAAATGTCATCCTCGGCAAAAAGACGGTCTGCATATGGGGCAGACCATATATTGAGGACACCATCCATCTGCTTTCTTACCCTGATTTCACACCACAGGGGACAGGCATTACATATCAGATTTCGCCACAGTCGTTCTATCAGGTAAACCCGAAGCAGACAGAAAAGCTCTACAGCACGGCACTTGCATTTGCAGGGCTCACAGGAAATGAAAATGTCTGGGATCTCTACTGTGGTATCGGTACCATATCGCTCTTTTTGTCACAGAAGGCAAAGCAGGTGTACGGAGTGGAAATAGTGCCTCAGGCAATCGAGGATGCCAAAAACAATGCGAAGCTCAATGGCATCACAAATGCACAGTTTTTCGTAGGAAAGGCTGAGGAGGTGCTGCCACAGTTTTATGAGAATGCAAAGAAAACTGAGAAAATCACTGATGATACAAAAAACACCGGACGTACAGATATGCTTCGCCCGGATGTGATAGTCGTTGACCCTCCAAGAAAGGGCTGTGATGAGAAGTGCCTGGACACAATGCTTGCGATGTCACCGGAGAGGATTGTATATGTGAGCTGCGATTCGGCAACATTGGCAAGGGATTTGAAGATACTGTGTGAGGAGAAGTATGAACTCATAAAGTGGCAGGCGTTTGATCAGTTTTCTCATACGACGCACGTAGAAACAGTCTGCCTTCTGTCGAGAAAAGCCCAATAAATCAAAGGATTTCGCCATTTTGGGAATAAAATAGATGTGTGTTTCTGTTTCCGTAGAGTGATGATATAACCGGATGTTTACCCCAGGGGATAGGCTTTGGGAAATGGGAGATATACATTTTGGCGAAAGGATACTTTTTCGCAAAAGTTGTTTCACGTCATGAGGATGAGAAGATGAGTAATGATTTTGAAAATTCACAGGAATATAGGAAAGCACTTGAGATAGCTAAGAAGCAGCAGGAATTATATAAAAATGTTACGAAAGCGATATCTCCAGAAGCGTTAGCAAAATTTCAAGAACTCAGTAACAAATTAAGCGAATGGAAGAATTCACTTAATAATATGCCGGGGCTTCTAAAGTTTGCAGAAATGCTCAAAAATTATCAGCAAGAGGTCAGAGTAACTGAAGGTTTAACTGAAGCTGAGTTTGAAGAAAAATATAGATCTGAAATTGAGTGGAGTGAAAAGTTCGGAAAAAATGGTTGGGTTATTTCTGAGCATTCAAATCTTGCAGATATTAAAAATTGGGAACAATTATTACGTGAAGGGGAAGCAAAGGTAGCAGAGTTTTTTGACGGAGAAGATATTGTAATTCTTGATGTGATTATAGAGGGATTACAAGAAAAGTATGTTTCGGACGAGATACAGTTATATTTTAAGAATGGTATGCAAGCTTTTGAAAATGAAGATTATATGACTGCAGCTATGTACTTGCTTGCATTACTTGATAATAGAGTGAATAAATTAGTTGATTTTCCGAACCAACATATGAGTTACAAAGTTAAATATTCTAATAGTGGCTTTGCAAATCAAATGGCCGAGGATTTTAGACAGCTTACCGAAAAACGAGGATTTATGTCAAAGAAAATATACTTTTTGGAAATGTATCCTTCGTTAATTGCATATTTGAATAGGATATTTATAGATGGCTCATACAAGTTCGAAAAAGGTATAGAACCTCCGTATTTGAATAGGAATTGGTTAATGCATGGTCGAATGAATAGAAGCATTGAAAGATATGAATGTATACAGATTTTGAATGCACTAAGTGTTATCGAGTTCATGTTTGGAGATAGGTAAGGAGCATTACGAATGAATAAAAGAGATGATTTTTCGCAAAAAACTATAGATACGTTGTGTGAAAGAGTGGGAGGAAAGTGTTCTAATCCAAATTGTAGAAGAGAAACAAAAGGTCCCCACAGCAATCCACAAAAAAGAGTATCAATTGGTGAGGCGGCACATATAACTGCGGCAGCTGAAGGCGGACCAAGATACAATCCGGACTTGACGCCAGAGGAGAGAAGTAGTATAGAAAATGGAATTTGGTTATGTAGGTCTTGTGCCAGATTGATAGATAGTGATGAAAGGGTATATTCGATAGAATTACTGAGAATGTGGAAGTATGCAGCTGAATACGAACAATCTTGCATTATTAATCAGACAGATAATTGGTTAAAAACAAACGTTGTATTTGAAAATAGAAAAAATATAGCGTGTAGGAAGGCAAAAGAAGCATTAGATAATTTGCACGGTATATTGCAATACGCATATGAATATTGGAAACATAATTTTGAAAATCGACATTATGGCTCATTTTTGGAAAATGAGCTGATGGAACATTGGGTTTTATATGAAGATGACTTAAGAAGAATTTATACATTTCAAGAGAAAAGAGTGCTTTTGAATGAGGTATTATTGGAGTATTCACTGGATTTAGGACCGGAGATATGTAAAGAAATAAATAATTATTGCAATTATTTGAATTTCTCTTATCAAAGTGATACTTGTGGTCTATATGATAATTATTGGAGATGCTTTTTTGAAATGTTGTCTACTTGTTTTGATATTTTATTGGGTATCAAGAACAATGTTGATGACATATTATACCGACAATATTCTGTATTGAAGTAATATCTTATGATAAATTAGTAAGAGATGCTAAACAGAGGAATCAAATTCTTTTTGACAAATTGTTTAATCCGAAAGTAAATGAGGTTTTAAATTCCAAGTTGTTAAACGAATAGGGTTAATGTATAGTCATGGTGCCAATTAGACATTTCTAATTGGCACTACCCATTTAAAAGAAAAAGAACATTTAGAAGGCGGAAGAATTGAAGGTGAAAATATCAAAGCAAAGTTGCAGACAGGAGAGTTTGGTTTAGATATGGCAGAGTATATGGGCGAATATAAAATAATAAGAAGGATGGATGGTGGTGGAAATGCCAACGTTTTTGTTGCGGAGAATGCAAGAGGTGAAGAGGTCGCGATCAAAATTCTTCGAGAAGAAAGTGGTAACGGAAAAAAGGCGGTAAAAAGGAATAGAAAAAAGAGAATACGTTTTAAGATTGAGACGGAGATGGTAGTTGGGATTCAAGATGAAATTAAAGGGGTTATTCCTATTTTTTCTTACGGATTACCTGATGAAAAAACAAAAAAATATTGGTACGCAATGCCAATTGCTATACCCCTTGAAGATAAATTGAAAGAAGTGAAAAGCCTTGAAGATAAAGTGAATTGTGTTTTGGAACTGGCAAGAACTTTGGAAGCGTTACATAAAAAAGATATTGTTCATCGAGATATAAAACCGAAAAATATATACTTTTACAATGGTAAGTATTGTCTTGGAGATTTTGGCTTAGTTGACTATCCTGAAAAGAGAGATTTGACGTCGCTTCAAGAAGCAGTTGGTCCAAAGGCTACAATGGCTCCTGAAATGAGATATAATGCAAAAAATGCTGATGGTAAAAAGGCAGATGTGTATTCTCTTGCAAAAACATTATGGATTGTATTGACTGGAGTAGATCATGGATTTGAAGGTAGATATGAAGAAGATGATGCGATAATTGGACTGCGTAATGACAAGAGGTATAAAAAGGAACATTTAGTGGAATTGGAAGAACTATTAAAGCAGGCAACAGAGTACGATCCGTCATTGAGACCTAGTATGGAAACTTTTGTGACAACACTTGAAAAATGGTTAGAGGTAGTAAGCAATTTTCAAAAGAGCAATTATAGTGAGTGGAAATATTTACAGAATAGGCTGTTTCCTAAAACAGTACCATTACATGCTGAGTGGAGAGATATAGATTCTATTATAAAAATTTTAAATGATATAGGAAGTATGTCTGGACTAAATCATATGTTTTTGCCAACTGGAGGGGGACAGGATGTAGAATCGGCAAAATACGCAAACGAAGAAGGGTGTATCTGTTTGGTAGCTGGAGGTTGTAACTACATATTTAAACCGTATAGGTTGGAATTAGAAAATTACGGGAAAAGAGATTATAGATGGAGTTATTTTAGATTACAATTAGAACCAATAGAACCTATTTCTAATGCGATATATGAGGATTGTCGTGAATCATTGATAGAAGATTTTCCGGGACATTATATAGAGAGCAATCTGGCAAGTTATGGAAGATATGATGATGGAACAGAGTTTCCTAAAGGACACAGACAAGTCGACAGATTTTTGAATGGCTCGTTTGTTATCTTTTCAAAACAATCTGTATATAATCACATCTCTGGAACTTATGATGCAAGGCATAATAAAATGAGCAGTTTGGAATTTCGACATTATATTGGAACTATGAGACAATCATATTATATGATGAAAGATTTTACTAAATTTTCAAGCATTTACCAGAAGAATCCATTTAGTATTAAAGAAGAAAAAGAGGATGTAGAAACTCATAGGAGAATAGAAGAAAGTTGTAAGTTTGACAAATTTATCGAAGAAAATTGGAATAAATGGTGCTTAAAAGATATTTGTGATGAAAATAATAATAAAAATAG
>ENA-OQIP01000062-OQIP01000062.1-human-gut-metagenome-genome-assembly--contig:-NODE-62-length-23079-cov-4.024704_pt1 | contig 23079 bp, 21 predicted proteins | sample MGYA00242585_ERZ504750 | MGnify/ENA primary metagenome ERZ504750 (study PRJEB26092, sample SAMD00036441) | human gut metagenome | host: Homo sapiens | study: EMG produced TPA metagenomics assembly of...
GTTTTTTGATGTTACCTTTTTATAAAACATTTCCGTTTATGGATTACTATAAAAATGAGGAGGCATTTGCAAAGGACCTGGGGATGATAAAGGATATGTATCCGCTTGATACGGCGATGATACAGTCCGCAGTAGAGCAGCGCATGGATGAGCTGGAGTATGAGGGCAGTTTTATCTATGATGAGGTGCCTGACAGGCAGCGTCTTTTCGATGAGGCAGACAGGATTGCCGGCAGATTTATCTCAGAGCAAAGCAGCAGGTGCTTTATCTGTACAATAGCGGGCATACTTTTTAACTGTGAACTCTGCAGACGCAGATGCAGATACAGAAGATACCAAAGATTCTGGTAGATATAAGGATATGATTTTATGAGTAAGAAAGTGATAAAGCCGATAGTACTTATAGTAGTATTTATTGCAGCATTAATTACATTTTGCATAACTACAAACAAGGGAAATAAGGATATGACCACGAAGCAGGCGGATGCAACGCTGCCGGTTATGTCATTTAATCTGGATAAAATAAAGATAAACACCCTCCATGGATATACTACTGAGATGGATCCGACAAAGATGCGCGATTGCGTTATTCCAATTTCGGATGACAGGAAGCTCTCATTATCCATTTCAACATATGGCATGGCTGTTGACAGGATATCATACAAGATCAGAAGCATGGATGGCAAGAGGCTGGTGGCCGATGACGAGATATCTTCTTTTTCTAATAAGGATAATACTATTCAGCGGACATAAGCATGCCGAATGTTATGGATGAAAATACTGAGTATCTTTTGGTGTTTACCATCACAAGCGGTCAGGATAATGTATATTATTACAGCAGGATTATGCAGACCGATGGAAAGGCAGCTGCAAAGGTTGTTGAGTTTGCAAAGAAGTTTCATGATGAGACGTTTATAAAGGATGACAAATCCTTCTTTACAACATATATGGAGACAACAACCGGTGACAGAAATACGCTTGCACATGTGGATCTGACATCTACGGTGAGTCAGATTACCTGGGGCTCAATGGCCGCTGCACAGTATACGAATCCTGTCATAGCCCTAAAGGAAATAAACGATTCTTATGATGTGGTCACAATAGACTATGTGATGAGTTGTGTGGACGGTAAGGGTGAGACTGAGTATTACAATGTAAGAGAATATTTCAGGCTGCGCCAGACGGAAAGCCGTATGTACGTGCTCAACTATGAGAGAACGGCAAATCAGATTTTTAATAGTGAAAACAGCTTTATATCGGATTCAGGCAGCGTAATGCTTGGCATCAGAAGCAGTGAGGCAGAGTACAGGGCCAATGAAGCAGGCAGTGTGATATGCTTTGTCCAGGAGGGAGATTTATACTCCTATGATATCAACAATGGAATGATAATCAAGGTATTCAGCTTCAGGGACGCTGAGGGCATTGATGAGCGTGAGAACTGGAATCATCACGATATAAAGATTGTCAGTGTAGACGAAGCGGGCAGTATTGATTTTGTGGTATACGGATATATGAACAGAGGCACCCACGAGGGAGAGGTGGGAGCCGGTGTGTACCATTATGACGGTCTGGCACATACTATAGATGAGGAAGCGTTTATTCCTTCTAAGACATCATATGAGGTGCTAAAGGCTGAGATGGGCAAGATGCTTTATCTCAATGAGAAGAATGAATTCTATCTCATGATGGATGACAGTCTCTATAGGATTAATTTAGGCTCGATGTCAGTAAAGAAGGTGGTTGAGGGCTTGTCTACAGGCTCTTACTGCGCATCGGAGAGTAACAGATACTTTGCATGGGTGGATTCTGCAAATCAGTACTCATCAAATACCATAAAAGTGATGGATTTAAAGAATGGCAAGACATTTGAGATCAAAAAGGGCAACGACCAGTATCTGCGTCCGCTTGGTTTCATAGGTGAGGATTTCATATATGGACAGGCGAATGTTGCTGATGTGGTCTCTGATGCAGCCGGAAACACAACATTTCCGATGAATGGTCTTATTATTCTTGATACATCTGACCAGTCGGAGCTTAAGACATATACCCCTTCGGGCGGCTATGTCGAGAAAATTTCTGTGGATGGATATACGGTAACGATAGATCTGATTGCACAAAATAATGGTGTGTATGCAGAAATCGGTCAGGATACCATTATGAACCGGGAGGCTGATTCGAAGCAGAAGATAGCTCTTGATACGAGTCAGTCCGATACAAAGCTGACGGTCAGCGCTATTAGTATAGCAGGTGGTAAAAAGCCGGATAAGCTGAAGCAGCTGACAGCACAGATGACTATAAATTCGCATGATACTGCTGTTGATTTAAAGTTTGATGACAATACAGTCCATTTCTATGTTTATGCAAAGGGGGATGTGATTTTTGCATCTGATAACATCTCGGATGCCATAAAACAGGCAAATGACAGCATGGGAGTGGTAATTGACTCAAACCAGCAGTATGTATGGATGAGGGCAAGAAAAAATGCAGTAAATGCATTTGCGAATATTGCATGTAATGAAACCGATAAGGATGCTGACAGTGTCGTGAAGTCAGTAAGTGCAATGCTTACCTACAATGATGTTACGGTAAGTGTGTCTGAGCTGATTGGAGCAGGCAGCAGTGCTGTTGATGTACTCAAAAACAACCTGCCGGACAAGGAAATCCTGGATTTACAAGGAGTGTCTTCTGAGGATATTATCTTTTATATCAGCCAGGGCAATCCGGTATTTGCGATGACGGGAAATACGTCGGCAGTGCTTGTAACAGGATACTCTTCAAATGGAGCTTTATATATTTATAATCCGGATAATGGCGCAACAACATCGATGAGCTATGAGGATGCTGACAGAATGTTTTATAATGGTGGCTTGCATTTTATCACGTACATGACAAAATAAACAGAATAATGTTGTAATAATGCTGATTTTGTGACATTAAATGTAAGCTCCTTAGGTAAAGTTTAACAGAAATTTTCCTAAGGATTGAAAAGCGGTTACAATTGGGATATATTAAATAAGTATGAAATAGGTTTAATACTTTTTGTTTAAGGAGAACGTATGAGTAAGAAGAGTATTGTCGTTACAAAAGTATGTGAAGGTCATGACAATCCAATCGCAGAGCTTGTTCAAGTGGCATGCAAGTTCGATAGTGAGATTACATTGGAGAGTGACCATCGCAAAATCAATGCAAAAAGCATCATGGGTATTATGGCATTTAATCCTTCAGATGGAATGACTGTTGATATTGTTACAAAGGGTGATGATGAGCAGGAAGCTTTAGTTGCAATTGAAAATTTTTTAGTATGTGAATAATGAGCATGAGGAGGAAAATAGTATGCGTAAAAAGAATAACTCAAAGACAGTTAAGCAGGCAGTAAAGCCGGTTGAAGTAAAAAAAGAGGAAACAGTGGCACAGCCGGTTTCAGAGCCTAAGGCTGATGCAAAAGCCGATGTAAAGGCTGAGGTAGAAAAAGCCGTAGAGAAGACAACCGAGAAGGTTGAGAAGGCTGTTGAAAAGACAACTGAGAAGGTTGCTGAGAAGGCCGCTGAGGTTAAGGCTGATGTAAAGGACACTGTTAAGAAGACAACAGCAAAGGCAGCAAAAGCTGCAAAGACAGCTAAAGAGGCAAAACCTGCAAAGAAGGAGCCGGTAAAGCCGGAGATTATTGTTCAGTACCAGAACAGCGAGGTTGATACAGCAGCTGTTGAGGAGCGTGTTAAGGCTCAGTTCGTTGCTGAGGGACACAAGGCAGGCTTCATCAGAAAGCTTAGCATCTACATCAAGCCGGAGGAATATTCTGCATACTATGTTATAAATGATAAGTTTTCAGGTCGTGTAGATTTATTCTAGTCAGACATTATTAGGGAATACATATTTTATCAAGTGCATAATAAAAGCCGATACATTTCGTGGAGACACGGTGTATCGGCTTTTGCTTTATGTATAGGTATGTGTAAAAGCAGCTGTATGACAGTTTAAATGCATTATGAAATACTTAGTGGACAAACAAAAAAGGGTAACAAAAAAGCGGGTGATGGGAATCGAACCCACGTATCCAGCTTGGAAGGCTGGTGTTCTACCATTGAACTACACCCGCATAGGAATATTTAATTTGTTGTATAATGCCCAGTTCCGGAATCGAACCAGAGACACACGGATTTTCAGTCCGTTGCTCTACCAACTGAGCTAACTGGGCTTGTCTCACAACAAAAGTTATTCTACACGATTTGTCTGTTGATGTCAATATTAAAATTGAGAAAAATTGGATAGTTACAATAAACAAGAAATGTAGTATTAAAAACTATATAAAATAGAAAATAATATAATTTTACCTTGACATGAATACCATAAAGGATTACTATGTATATATGTTTGATTATCAAATAATTTGAATATCAAACAGAAAAACGGAATTTATACATGTTCGGAGGTACATATTATGTTGAGAGAACTGAGAATCGGAGATATGGTTGCAAAGCTTCCTATCATTCAGGGAGGCATGGGAGTTGGAGTGAGTCTTAGCAGACTGGCCGGAGCTGTTGCTAAGGAGGGTGGTGTAGGAGTGATTTCCACCGCGCAGATTGGCTTTGAGGAGCCGGAGTTTGAAAAGGACCAGGCAAAGGCTAATCTGATAGCTATCAAGAAGCATATTAAGAAAGCAAAGGAGCTTGCCTGTGGACATGGAATGGTAGGAGTCAATATCATGGTGGCTTTAAAGCATTACAAGGAGCATGTTCTGGCTGCGGTTGAAGCAGGTGCTGATGTTATTATAAGTGGGGCAGGACTTCCAATGGAACTGCCTGAGCTGGTCGATGAAAAGTCACATACAAGGATTGCTCCGATTGTTTCTTCAAAGAGAGCAGCAAATCTGATTCTTAAAATGTGGGCACACAGATACAACCGCACAGCGGACTTTATTGTTATCGAGGGACCAAAGGCCGGAGGACATCTGGGATTTTCCAATGAACAGCTTGCAGATATGGAGCATATGGATTATGACAGCGAGATTAAGGAGATTATCAGCTGTGCAAAGACATATGAGGAGAAGTTTAAAAAGCACATTCCGGTAATTGTAGCAGGCGGAGTGTTTACACATGAGGATGTCATGCACTGCATGGAGCTTGGAGCCGACGGAGTGCAGGTGGCGAGCCGTTTTGTGGCGACAGAGGAGTGTGACGCATCGGATGCCTATAAGCATGCTTATCTGAACGCGAATGAGTCTGATGTGCAGATTATACAAAGCCCTGTAGGAATGCCGGGGCGTGCTGTCAGAAATGAGTTTATCAGGGGATTGGAAAAGGAAAAGCAGCATATCACAAAGTGCTACAATTGTCTTGAGAAATGTAACCCTGCAACAGTGCCATACTGTATTACGAAGGCACTGATTGCAGCGGTTAAAGGAGATATGCAAAATGGTCTGGTATTCTGCGGTGCCAATGTGGGCCGCATAAACCGGATGACTACGGTCCACGAGCTTATGAGTGAGCTTGTGGGAGCATAGGCAGTACATCCTCACAGTAGCAGCGAAGCACTTCACCTACACTCCATGCCTGTGCATAGCAGCCACGGCCGTTGTGAGGGGCATCGCCGTCAAATATCTCGCATATTGAGCCGATACAGTTGTTGAGCAGATGCTCCCTTACAGGGTTAAGCAGCTTGTCAGCGCATAAAGCGGTCTCCTTCGTGCGGCCGTTTACCTTTACATAGGCACTGATAAAACCACCGAGCAGAAAGCCCCAGGCTGTTCCCTGATGATAGGCGTGGTCGCGCTTTGAGAGAGAGCCGATGTAAATCGGATGGTAATCCTTGTGGTCAGGATCGAGCGAACGCAGTCCGCAGCCTACGTACAGCTTATCCATTACCGTATCCACAATTGCTTTTTCACGCTCCCTGTCAAGCATGGTAAATGGCAGGCTTACGGCATAAATCTGGTTTGGACGGATTGTATCGTCATCCTCGTCAACCACATCATACAGGCAGCCTGTGTTTTCATTCCAGAAGCGCTTGTTGAAGGAAGCCTTTACGAGAGAAGCAAGCTGTCTGTAGCTGTCATCGTTATCGCCAAACTTAGCCTGAAGCATATCCATGGTGCACAGTGCGTTGTACCAAAGTGCATTTATCTCGACAGGTTTGCCGTGACGAGGCGTAGCAACCCAGTCACCGACACGCACATCCATCCATGTTACCTGGTCGAGTCCGCTTCCGGCATGAATGAGCCCGTCAGTGTCCATATATATGGAAAAATCAGTGCCTTTTTTATAAGTAGATATGATATCCTTTAAGCATGGATAAATATCCTTCTTTATAAATTCATAGGCATCGGGAGTGACCACATATTCAAGATATTTGTAGACAGCATAAAAATACCACAGTGATGCATCTACAGTATTGTAGAGAGGTTCAAGTCCGCTGTCCGGGAACATATTCGGGATAAGCCCGTCCTTACAGTACTTGGCAAAGGTCAGTAGTATATCGTGGGCTTTTTCAAAACGGCCGGTGCAAAGTGTCAGGCCGGTGTATGAAATCATAGTGTCACGACCCCAGTCTGTAAACCAAGGAAGTCCGGCGAGCACAGTGTCATAGCCTGTTGACTGTCTGTGTGCGATGAACTGGTTTGCAGCCACAGTAAGCTTCACGGCAAAGTCATCAGTGAAGCCGCTTCTTTTAATCAGCTCATCGGTGTAGTCAAGCTGCGCACGTAGTATTTCAAAAGCACTTTCGTTATCAGAAACAAGGTGTTTGGCGAAGGCTGTGCCTGAGTTGTCATTACAGGCTTCAAGCGGTACGATATCGCACATTATAGAAAAATGCATTGATTCACCGGCAGGAATATCCACGCTCACGTCATATGGGCAAAATGCACAGTCGAGGCCAGGCACTTCATTGTCCACCTCGGTCTGAGCCTCAAGGTCACAGATATATTTGTCGTCTCTTTCAATAAGCTCTCCGCCTGAAAAAACAATGCGGATACAGTGGTCATCCTGAGCTTTTGGAATGAGTGTAAAGCCATGCTCCTGCTTTTGGACCTCGAATTTTAATGAATCGACGGTGGAGCTTTCAGAGTGCTCACGGAAGTTCATAAGAGGCGTGATCAAAAGCTTAGCCGCTTCGCCTTTGTTTTGAACCTCATATGCCACGGCAGCGAGATTTTTTCCCTGTGCCAGTGCGATGTGTTTTTTTATGGTGATATCACCGGCCTCATATGTAAAGCATATGGTTCCATCGTATGTGAAATCGCTTATATATTGGATACCGTCTGTGTGGCGTCCGCCCTTGAACTGGTCACTTGAGAGGTCGTAGGTGTGGCTGTCTGTGACTATTTTTTCGTTTGTCTTTGAGAAGCAGACGTATCTTTGCACAGGAGCATGAAGGCTTGCAATCAGATAGCCCTGATGCGTACGGTTTATCGCACCGGTGACTGAACCGCCGGCATATCCGCCAAGGCCGTTGGTTAAAGCCCACTCCCTTCTTATGTTGTTTTTGAAATCATTTTGCGGTTTTAAGTTAAATTGCATCTTAACCCTCCGAAATTTCACTAAATTTTTATAATATTTTAACCTATAACCATGAAAAAATCTATACGAAACGGCAAAAATCTGTTATCATTATAAAGATATATATTTTCAATATGCAAAGGAGAATTATAATGGAAGTATTTACATTGATTGCACGTAAAAAAAAATGTGGCGCTGGTATTTGTTTCGTACCTGCTTGTGGCTCTTGCTGCGATAAGTCTTCTGACTATCTGCATCGGCTTTGCACCGGGTATTTTATTTGCAGTAGTATTTGGACTTATTGCATATCTTATGATAATGGCACAGAACACCGAGTTTGAATATTCATATTTTGACGGAGAGCTGCGTTTTGCCAAAATTAAAAACAAGAGCCGCAGAAAGCGTCTTGGAATATACAGCATGGAGTCTGTAGCAGCAATCGCACCGGCAGGAGACAGAAGCGTATACAATTACGAGAATGGAAATGAGCTCAAGGAAATAGACTATACCTCAGGTCAGAAGGATGTACCTTATTATGATATCGTCATCAAATCGCCTGAAGAGAATGTGCTTATAAAGGCGGAGCTTGATGACAAGTTCCTCACAGAGGTGGAGAAAAAATACAGATCAAAGGTTAAAAGAAGAGAGGAGTAATTACTCCTCTCCTTCCAAATGGTACATTTTGGATTTTGTTTTGCCGACATCGTGGGCAGAGATTCTCTTTATAGTCATATGGCAGAGGACTTTTACAGTTTTCACATACTTTTGTGTTGGTGTTAAAAAGACTTTTAGGATTATCCATGGGTGCCGCCTTAAGCTTGTTTTATTCACTATATCATAACAGATTTTATAAAGAAAGTAGGGACTTTTATAATGTCAATTGCAGTTTTCGATTCAGGAGTCGGCGGAATAAGCGTCTTAAAGAGCCTGGTTGAAGTGATGCCTAACGAAGATTTTATATATTACGGTGATTCAGCAAATGCGCCTTATGGTACAAAAACACTTGAGCAGGTGCGAGCTTTGACCTGTGAGCATGCAAAGGAGCTGATTTTAAATCAGCATGCAAAGGGGCTTGTTGTCGCATGCAATACAGCCACCAGCGCGGCAGTGCGTATATTAAGAGAGCAATATCCCGATGTTCCTATCGTAGGGATAGAGCCTGCAGTCAAGCCTGCGATGCTTTTTATGGAAAATCCGAGAGTGCTTGTGATGGCTACACCTATGACTATCAGGGAGGAAAAACTTAAAAAGCTTATGGACAGATACAGACACTTGGGTGAGATTATTCCATTGCCTTGTCCGGGGCTTATGAATTTCGTTGAGAGAGGTGACTTGTACGGTGATGATGTGAGACAGTATCTCGAGGAACTTTTGTATTCATATTCGCATAATGAGATAGATGCGGTTGTGCTGGGATGCACACATTATCCGTTTGTCAGAAAAATGATACAGGAGGTGCTTGGAGATAGGGTGCGTGTGTTCGATGGAGGAAACGGTACAGCGCGTGAGATGAAAAGACGTCTCGCAGAAAAAGGTCTGCTGACAGACAGCACCGCTGCAGGTATTGTGGATTTTCAAAACAGCCTGACCGGTCAGAGCCACGAAGATAAAATACAGCTCTGTAAGACGCTTTTTAACAAAAAAATTTAGTTGTTATTTACAGAATATTACAAATCTAAAAAAAGTATAAAATAATCACGACTTTTTTAATAAAATATTTCTAAAATGTACATTGTTAGGACATAATTACCACATATACTTGTTCTTGTAAGAGGAACAAAACCTTTTACATTATTCCCTTTTTATTAATAAACATTTTCATAACTAAACTCCTCGAGAAAGGATCGCGTTGTTACCGCGTGTAACATCGCGGTCCTTTCTCACGTTTTGCATGCAGGCTGCGGAGCCGCAGCCTTACTGTTTTAGTTATGCATAACGCTTCCACATATATCGTTCAGCACACACATGTCACAGTGCGGTGTGGTTCGGGCAGTGCATACGGCGCGTCCATGATCAACCAGCCTGTGGCAGAAGTCATTGCTCTCCTCGGGTGGGATGATTTTCCAAAGCTCCATCTCCACTTTTTTGGGATCCTTTATTCCATCTACAAGTCCTATACGGTTGCAAAGGCGTATGCAGTGTGTGTCGGTGACGATGGCAGGCTTGCCGTACACATCACCCATAATCAGGTTGGCACTCTTTCTGCCGACTCCCGGCAGCTTCAGCAGATCGGTCATATTGTCAGGCACAAGACCGCCAAAATCATCGCGAAGCATTCTCATGCAGGCACTTATATCACGTGCCTTACTCTTTCCCAGGCCGCATGGCCGTACAATTTCTTCTATCTCGGAAACATCAGCATCGGCGAGAGCCTCGATGGAAGGATATTTTTTGAACAAATCCACCACGACTACATTTACGCGGGCATCAGTGCACTGGGCTGCGAGCCTGACTGATACGAGGAGCTTCCATGCCTCGTCGTACTCAAGAGTGCAATCGGTGCGAGGATATGCGGTTTTTAGTCTTTTTATTACTTCAATGGCTAATTTTTCTTTTGTCATATGAGCCTCCTTATATTTGTTTTGTAACTATTAAGAACCATCCCACGCACATTCGCAAAACCGCACGATACTCGTGCTTTGTCTACACTCCGTTACGGTCCGCGCTGAACAAACGTCCACAGGACGTTTAGCGCCACTACTGTGCAGCTAATTTTGCTCATATGTGTGGGGTGGCTCTATTCGAGCCACCTTGAGAACAAGAAAACCTGCTGCTTACATGCAAGCATGACGCATCAGCTTTTCTTGTTCTCAGTGGTTCTGAATAGTTACTTTATTTTATAGTATACAAAAATGCGCGGAGATTGTAAAATGGATTTACGTGGAGCGGATTACGTGAGAGGAACGGTGTGAAACTGGAAAATATGAATAACGCATATGCAAATAAAAAATGTACAAATAACATATGTATAAACAACAGATATACGATAGAAGTAACTAGGAAAAGAATAAAAAACATGTATCTTCGTGTGAAGGACACGGATGGCACACTATCAGTGAGTGCTCCTTATGGCATGAGTGATACAGAAATCAGGAAATTTGTGGAGAGCAAATCAGACTGGATTGAGCAAACCACACGTGAAATGCTTAATGTAAGACAGCTTAAGGAGCAGGAGCCGGTTATGGCACCCTTCATGGAAAAGGAGATGCGCAGGGAGCTTAAGATGCAGCTGCAGAGGTTTATCGACAAATGGGAGCCGGTTATGGGAGTTAAGTCAGCCGGCTTTACGATAAAGAAGATGAAGACAAGGTGGGGATCATGCAACGTGAAGTCACATCATCTGAATTTCAACCTTCTGCTGGCTAAGGTGCCGTCGGAGTGCGCAGAGTATGTGGTGGTTCACGAGCTTACACATCTGCTTGAACCAAGTCATAATGCCAGGTTCTGGTCGCTGATGGAATATTATCTGCCGGAAAGCAAAAAGCTGCGTAAACAACTTGCTGGCTTTTCTGCGCAGGATATGATATGATATCATTAAAGACCCACTTATAGAAAGGAAGCTTCAAATGGAATTTTGGGATATATACGATAAGGATAAAAAGCCGACAGGCCGTACAATGAAAAAAAACGACTGGATACTTAAGGATGGAGAGTATCATCTTTCAGTGCTTGGCGTGATTCACAGACCAGATGGCAGATTCCTTATCACACAGCGTGTCATGACAAAGGCATGGGCACCGGGCTGGTGGGAGGTTTCAGGAGGAGCTGCACAGGCAGGTGAGAGCTCATTTACCGCAGTCTGCAGAGAGGTGAAGGAGGAGGTAGGCCTTGATGTATCACAGTGTTCGGGAGGGCTTGCCTATACCTATCACAGAGAAAATCCGGGCGAGGGTGACAACTATTTCGTGGATGTTTACCGCTTTGAGCTTGATTTCAAGGAGTCTGACGTACAGATTCAGACAGAGGAGGCACTTGGGTTTAAAATTGCCACACTCGATGAAATAAAAGAGCTTGCTGCGCAGGGGGTGTTCCTGCACTATGACAGCATAAAGCAGGTATTTGAAAATTAATTGCTATGATTATGATAATAAGATAACATAGAATTATAAAATTACATAGAATTATAAGGAGCAGATTATGGCATTACCAAAGGATCCGGTTATGCTGCTTAGCTTTGTAAACACACAGCTTCGGGACAATTATTCAGGATTGAAGGAGCTTGCGGCAGCATATGATATTGATGAGAAAGAGCTTTGCGACAAGCTTGCACAGATTGATTACAAATATGACGAGACTGTCAATCAGTTTAAGTAGATTTTCAGCATACATATTAAAAGTGATGGAAGGATAAGATAATGGAGACATGCTGCGATTTTTGTGCATACAATGAATATGATGAGGATGATGAGGAGTATTATTGCTCGGTAAATATGGACGAGGATGATATGGCGAGATTTGTCCAAAGCAGCTATAAGCGCTGTCCGTTTTACCGCTCAGGCGATGAATACAGGGTTGTCCGTCACCAGATGTGAAGCATTATAACAAAAATATAATAAATATAATAAAAAAATAAATTGCATTAATCAATTTAAGGCTGTATAATAAGTTGGTTATTTTAAAAATTAAGGTAACTATTCAGAACAACTGAGAACAAAAAAAGCTGATGTGTCATGCTTGCATGTAAGCAGCAGGTTTTTTGTTCTCAAGATGGCTCGAATAGAGCCACCCCCACACATATGAGTAAAATTAGCTGCGCAGCAGAGGCGCTAAACGTCCGGGGGACGTTTGTTCAGCGCGGACCGTAACGGAGTGTAGACAAAGCACGAGTATCGTGCGGTTTTGCGAATATGCGTGGGGTGGTTCTAAATAGTTGCAAATAAGAATTTACAAATATACAAAGCATATTGATAAGGAGGAAAATTATGCCTGTAAAATACGTGTTCGTCACCGGTGGAGTTGTTTCCGGTCTTGGAAAAGGAATTACCGCAGCGTCTCTTGGACGTCTTTTAAAAGCTCGTGGATACAAGGTGACAATGCAGAAGTTCGATCCATACATTAATATTGATCCGGGTACCATGAACCCTATTCAGCACGGAGAGGTGTTTGTAACAGACGATGGAGCTGAGACAGATCTTGACCTGGGACACTATGAGCGTTTTATTGATGAGAGCCTGACAAAGAACTCAAACGTTACCACAGGAAAGGTATACTGGTCAGTATTACAGAAAGAACGTCGTGGTGACTACGGCGGAGGAACAGTACAGGTTATCCCTCATATCACCAATGAGATAAAGAGCAGATTCTACAGGGATTTCACATCTGAGGATACCACAATCGCAATCATCGAGGTGGGCGGTACAGTCGGCGATATCGAGAGTCAGCCGTTCCTCGAGGCAATCAGACAGTTCCAGCATGAGGTGGGACACGACAATGCCATCCTGTGTCATGTGACACTGATTCCATACATCAAGGCGTCAGGAGAGCTCAAGACAAAGCCTACACAGGCCAGCGTAAAGGAGCTTCAGGGCATGGGAATCCAGCCGGATATCATTGTATGCCGTTCAGAGCATGAGCTTGATCAGAAGCTTAAGGACAAGATTGCGCTGTTTTGTAACGTGCCAAATTCACACGTATTACAGAACCTTGATGTGGAGTATCTCTATGAGGCACCACTTGCCATGGAGCAGGAGAATCTTGCAAAGGTTGCATGCGAGTGCCTGAATCTCGACTGTCCTGAGCCGGATCTTGCAGACTGGAAGCAGATGGTTGAGGATCTCCGTCATCCTGATAAAGAGGTCAAGATCGCACTTGTCGGAAAATATACAGCACTTCACGATGCATACATTTCAGTTGTTGAGGCACTGAAGCATGGCGGTATCCCTGAGCATACTACAGTTGATATAAAGTGGGTTGACTCAGAGGAGCTTAATGATGACAATGCAGCAGAGGTATTCAAGGGGATTCAGGGAATTATCGTTCCGGGAGGCTTTGGAGACCGTGGTGTTGAGGGCATGATTGCAGCAGCTAAGTATGCCAGGGAAAACAATATCCCATATCTGGGACTCTGCCTTGGAATGCAGGTGGCAATCATCGAGTATGCGCGCCACGTATGTATGTTCCATGACGCACACAGTATAGAGCTTGATCCAAACACTACTCATCCGGTTATCGCACTTATGCCTGACCAGAACGGAATAGAGGATATCGGAGGTACACTTAGACTTGGCTCTTATCCATGTGTACTCGACAAGACATCAAAGGCATACCAGGTATATGGTACAGAGAATATAAGCGAGCGTCATCGTCACCGTTATGAGGTCAACAATGACTACAGAACAGCTCTCACAGAGCATGGCATGAAGCTTTGCGGTACATCACCTGATGGCAGAATCGTGGAGATGATTGAGATTCCGGAGCATCCGTGGTTTATTGCCACACAGGCACATCCTGAGCTTAAGTCACGTCCGAACCGTCCACATCCGCTTTTCCATGGCTTCATAGAGGCGGCAAACAAGGTGAACAGATAATTTTTCGTTATATTTAATACAATATTTAGAAAGTGCGGTTGATTTTGACCGCACTTTTTCTTATAATAAAGTGAAGCTTCACACTTTATATATTGTGAGGAGACGGTTTCATATACAATATATTCCTTGGAAAATAAGAAGTCTGTAATGATATTTTTCGGGGATAGGGTTTCATGGGAATGACTATAAAAATTACATGTCAAAATTGCCTTGAAGCTTGTAATAAATAAGAAAAGAACGGAGAAAATATGGATAATCAGGGACCTAATAACTATAATTACAACAATGGCCCGGGCAATAATGGGTCTGGTGGAAACGGAAATAACGGCGGTAACAGATCTGGTGGAAATGGTGGCAGAAACAACCGTGGCGGACAAGGGATCATGGCATTTATCCTGCTGACACTCGTGGCATTGTTTGTGTATGCACTTATATCAAACAGCATATCGCATGCCAGCACACAGGAAAAGTCATACAGTGATTTCATAAAACAGCTCGACAAGGGTAATGTCAAGAGCGTGGAGTTTGATTCCTACGAGATAGACTACAAGCTTGTGGATGACGGACACAAGAATTATGACATCACATATTACACAGGCCGTGTGGCTGATGATGAGCTTGTGCCGACACTCAAAAAAGCAAAGACCTCAGAGGGCAAGTCTATTGAGATAAAGGCAGCGATACCTGATAATACATCTACATGGATTTTTAATATATTAAGCTTTATAGTTCCGCTTATTCTGCTGTGGGTGCTTTTAGCATTTGTTTCAAAGAAGATGGGCGGCAGCATGGGAATGGGAGTCGGCAAATCGACTGCCAAGGTATATGTGGAGAAGTCCACAGGTGTCACCTTCAAGGATGTTGCGGGACAGGATGAAGCCAAGGAATCTCTCCAGGAGGTTGTTGATTTCCTTCACAATCCTAAGAGATATACAGATATCGGAGCAAAGCTGCCTAAGGGTGCGCTTCTCGTGGGACCTCCGGGAACAGGTAAGACACTCCTTGCCAAGGCAGTAGCAGGAGAGGCAGGAGTACCGTTTTCTCACTTGCAGGTTCAGACTTTGTGGAGATGTTTGTCGGAGTCGGAGCTTCGAGAGTGCGTGATTTGTTCAAGGAAGCGCAAAAGATGGCACCATGTATTATCTTTATCGATGAGATAGATGCAATAGGAAAGAGCCGTGACAGCAGATACGGCGGTGGCAATGACGAGCGTGAGCAGACACTAAACCAGCTCCTTGCAGAGATGGATGGCTTTGATACATCAAAGGGATTACTTATATTAGCAGCAACTAACCGCCCTGAGGTGCTCGATAAGGCGCTTCTTCGTCCGGGACGTTTTGACAGAAGAATCATTGTTGACAAGCCTGACTTAAAGGGACGTCTGGAGACCTTAAAGGTACACTCAAAGGATGTCAAGATGGATGAGTCGGTAGACCTCGATGCACTGGCACTTGCAACAGCAGGACTTGTTGGCTCAGATCTTGCAAACATGATTAATGAGGCTGCCATCAATGCAGTCAAAAACGGCAGACAGCTTGTAAACCAGTCAGATCTCTTTGAGGCCTTCGAGCTTGTAGCAGTCGGCGGCAAGGAAAAGAAGGATCGTGTCATGAGTGATAAAGAGAGAAAAATCGTCTCATACCATGAGGTTGGACACGCACTTGTATCAGCCCTGCAGAAAAATACAGAGCCTGTACAGAAAATCACAATCGTACCACGTACCATGGGAGCACTCGGATATACACTCCAGACACCTGAAGAGGAGAAATACCTTGAGACAAAGGATGAACTTCTCGCCAAAATCACAACATATATGGCAGGTCGTGCAGCAGAGGTGCTGGTATTTAACTCAGTCACAAGCGGAGCCGCAAATGATATAGAAAATGCCACAAAGATAGCCCGTGCTATGGTAACAATGTACGGAATGTCAGATAAATTCGGCATGATAGTGCCTTGCAACAGTACAAAACCAGTACTTAGAGGGCGGAGCAGGATTAATCTGCGGAGAGAATACAGCATCGCAGATAGATGATGAGGTACTCTCAATCATCAACAGCAGCTACGCAGAGGCCATGAAGCTCCTCGATGAAAACAGAGAAATCCTCGACAGTATATCAGATTATCTCTACGAGAAGGAAACAATCACAGGTAAGGAATTCATGAAGATGTTCCGCGATATGAAGGGACTCCCAGATCCGGACGAGGAAAAAGATGGTGAAGAGAGCAAAGAGCAGGAAAATGCACAGAAAGATACGACATTAGCAGCAGATCCACTCCTTCGTAACGACACAGACCAACCTGCAGATACAAATGAATCTTCCGAATATACAGCGCCGGATGATAATACATTGAATAACTAGTACCTTATAGGTCAATTTTCGAACACAACGAGCAACCAAGCAATTTTCGCGTAGCGAAAGAGCGAAAAAAGAATTTCGTACAAAAAAGCGCAGTAGAAAAGAGTTTCGCACACATAAACTGAAAAAGCCGGAGGGTACACAGTGTGTTCAGAAGGAAAATATGAACTGCCGCGGGCTTCCGGGCAAGAAAAGGGACGAAAAAGCCTTGCAAACAAAGAAAACCAAACGGAGAGAAACCCCGCGGCTGACTTCATATTTTCCTGAGGAATACACTGTGTGCCATGCCGGCAACCACACAACCTGAAGGTGCGAAACTCCACAACAACCCAAAGAGCGAATATGGAAAAAACATTTGATATCAAAGAAGAATTAAAAAAACTCCCGGATGCCCCGGGAGTTTATATTATGCATGACAAGGATGATGTAATCATATATATTGGCAAAGCCAAAAGCCTGACGAAGCGAGTACATCAGTACTTTCAGGCGAGCCACAATGAGGGCATCAAGAAAAAACAGATGGTAGAGCATATAGATCATTTTGAGTATATAGTTACCGACTCTGAACTTGAGGCCCTTGTTTTGGAGTGCAATCTGATAAAGGAGCATACACCAAAGTACAATACTATGCTTCGTGATGACAAGACATATCCGTACATCAAGGTGACACTGGGAGAGGACTATCCGAGGGTGCTGTTTTCGCGTCAGATGAAAAAGGACAAATCCCGTTACTTTGGTCCGTATACGAGTGCCTCTGCGGTGAAAAGCTCAATAGATCTGATAAACAAAATCTATAAGCTTCGCACCTGCAACCGCAGGCTGCCGCGTGATATAGGAGCAGACCGGCCGTGCCTCAACTATCATATACACCAGTGCAATGCACCATGTCAGGGGTATGTGACGAAGGAAGAGTATGCCATATCTGTAAAGGGCGCTATAGATTTCTTAAACGGCGACTACGAGCAGACATTAAAGGCTCTTAGCGATAAAATGCTAAAGGCCTCAGAGAGCATGGAGTTTGAGAAGGCGGCTGAATACAGGGATCTGATAAATAGTGTGAAACAGGTAGCACAGAAGCAGAAGATAACAAATGCCGACGGCGAGGATAAGGATATCATAGCACTTGCAAATGACGATACTGATGCAGTGGTGCAGGTATTTTTCATAAGAAACGGAAAGCTGATAGGCAGAGACCATTTCCATGTGAGGGTCGGAAGCGAGGAGGCAGCGGATGATGTGCTAAATAACTTTGTGAAGCAGTTTTATTCCGGAACACCTTTTATACCGCGCGAGGTCATGCTGCAGAGCGAGATAGAGGATATGGCTGTTTTGGAGCAGTGGCTCAGCGAAAAGCGAGGCAGGCGGGTGAATATAAAAGTGCCGCAGAAGGGCATGAAGGAAAAGCTTGTTGAGCTTGCCTACAAGAACGCACTCTTAGTGCTCAGCCAGGATAAGGAACGGATAAAGAGAGAAGAGGGGCGCACAATAGGAGCTGTAAAGGAAATCGAGGGACTTTTGGGCTTACACGGCTTAAACCGTATGGAGGCCTATGATATTTCAAATATCAACGGCTTTGAGACCGTCGGCTCCATGATAGTGTATGAGAAGGGCAAGCCTAAAAAGAGCGATTACAGAAAGTTTAAGCTTCGCACAGTTACAGGACCTGATGATTATGCGTCAATGCACGAGGTGCTCACACGCCGCTTTACACATGGCATGGAAGAACAGAAGCAGCTTGAAAAAGATGGCTCTCCACAGGAAATAGGCAGCTTCAACCGTTTTCCGGATATTATAATGATGGATGGTGGAAGAGGTCAGGTAAATATATGTCTTCAGGTGCTTTCCGAGCTGGGACTCGACATACCTGTGTGTGGCATGGTGAAGGATGATTTCCACCGCACAAGAGGTCTTTATTACAACAATGTGGAGATACCTATCGACCGCCACGGCGAAGGCTTCAAGCTCATCACGAGAATACAGGATGAGGCACACCGCTTTGCAATAGAGTTTCATAGGTCACTACGCTCAAAGAGTCAGGTACATTCGGTGCTTGATGATATTGAAGGCATAGGGCCGGCACGCAGAAAGGCGCTCATGCGCCGCTACCAGTCGCTAGAGAAGATAAAGGAAGCAGATGTCGAAGACCTTATGCAGACAGAGACCATGAACGAGAAAGCAGCACAGGCAGTGTATGCATTTTTCCACTCTGCCACGTAGATTTTGGAGCTAATCTGTGGTATACTAAAAAACAAATATACATCAAGGGGGACCGCGAATGAATGCATTACACTCAGTATCAGTTGCAAAGGTAGCAGAATTGCTCGATCTCAACAATCTCACAAAAGAGATGAATCTAAAGGAGAGGACGATAGAGTGCTCGGACGTCAACAGACCGGCGCTTCAGCTCTCAGGATATTTTGAGCATTTTGAGGAGAGACGAATACAGATTATCGGAAATGTAGAGTATACTTATATAGAGAAGATGAGCGACAGCGAGAAAAAAGAGCGCTATAGCCGCTTCATGGAGTTTGATATACCATGTATCATCTTCTGCAGAGATTTACAGCCGGATGAGATATTTATGGAAGAGGCCAGAGAGCACGGTATTCCGGTGCTGTCAACAGGCCGCTCCACATCAAGCTTTATGGCTGAGCTCATCTATTGTCTTGGTGAGCAGCTCGCACCATGCATAACAGTGCACGGCGTGCTGGTAGATGTATACGGTGAGGGAGTTATGATCACAGGTGAGAGCGGTATAGGAAAGAGTGAGGCCGCACTCGAGCTCATCAGACGAGGCCATCGTCTCGTGACGGATGATGTGGTGGAAATCAGAAAGATCAACGAGCATACGCTCATGGGCACATCGCCTGAGATAACCAGACACTTTATAGAGCTTCGAGGCATCGGAATCATCGATGTCAAAACACTTTACGGAGTAGAGTGTGTAAAGGAAAAACAGCAGATAGATCTCGTAATCAAGCTCGAGGACTGGAAAAAGGAGGCAGATTACGACAGACTCGGCCTCGAGGAAGAATATGCCGAGTATCTCGGCAACAAGGTAGTGTGTCATTCACTGCCAATCAGACCGGGACGTAATCTGGCGGTCATCGTAGAGACAGCAGCAGTCAATCACAGACAAAAGAAGATGGGCTACAATGCAGCTCAGGAGCTGTATCGCCGCGTCCAGGAAAATCTTACAAAAAATTCGGAGGTATAATAAATCATGGCAATAGAAAAGAAAAACGCCTGGGAGAAATATCCCCAGGGATCTGAAAGAGAAAAATTATTTGCATTTGCAGAGGATTACAGAAGGTTTATATCCGGCTGCAAGACAGAGCGCGAGTGCACGGCAGCAGTTTATGCTGACGCCACAGGACACGGCTTTGTGGACCTTGATGAGCTCATAGAGACAGGAAAGAGCGTAAAGGCAGGAGATAAGATAATAGCAAACAATATGGGAAAGGGACTGGCGCTGTTTATCGTGGGCAGTAAGCCTCTTGAGAAGGGTATGAATATCCTTGGAGCTCATATTGATTCACCTAGAATGGACTTAAAGCAGGTGCCTTTATACGAGGACACAGACATGGCACTTTTCGATACACATTACTATGGCGGCATCAAGAAATATCAGTGGGTTACACTGCCGCTTGCACTTCACGGAGTCATCTGCAAAAAGGATGGCAGCACAGTGACAGTCAATATCGGAGACAAGCCAAATGATCCTGTAGTGGGTGTGAGCGATCTGCTTATTCATCTGTCAGGCGAGCAGATGGGCAAGAAAGCTTCAGAGGTCATAAAGGGCGAGAGCCTTGATGTGCTCATTGGAAGCATACCGGGACCAGAAAAGGACGAGGACGACAAGGATATCAAGGAGAGAGTAAAGGCCAATATCCTCACAATACTTTCACAGGAGTACGGTGTGGACGAGGATGATTTCCTTTCAGCAGAGATAGAGGTGGTACCTGCCGGAGAGGCAAGAGACTACGGACTTGACAGAAGTATGATCATGGGTTACGGCCACGACGACAGAGTGTGCGCATATCCTTCATACAGAGCTATGCTTGAGATAGAGGGCACACCGGAATATACAAGTGTATGCCTGCTTGTGGACAAAGAGGAAATCGGCTCAGTGGGAGCCAGCGGCATGCAGTCACGCTTTTTCGAAAACTGTGTGGCAGAGGTGATGAACCTGGCAGGAGACTATAGCGAGCTTGCAGTCAGACGTGCACTGAAAAACTCAAAGGTACTCTCATCAGACGTATCAGCAGCCTTTGACCCGAACTATCCATCGGTTATGGAAAAGAAGAACTCGGCATACTTCGGAAAGGGTCTTGTGTTCAACAAATATACAGGCGCCAGAGGCAAATCAGGCTCAAACGATGCCAACGCAGAGTATGTTGCAAGGCTTAGAAATATCATGGATACAGCAGATGTTTCATTCCAGACAGCGGAGCTTGGAAAGGTAGACGAGGGAGGCGGCGGAACAATCGCATATATCCTCGCAAACTATGACATGAATGTTATTGACAGCGGTGTGCCGGTGCTCAACATGCATGCGCCATGGGAAATCATCAGCAAGGTCGATTTATATGAGGCATTCAGAGGCTACATTGCATTTTTGAAGGAAGCATAGGCTAAAGGAATATAAGATGAATCAGACATTTGTAAAAAGTGTAACAGAACAATTGCCGCAGCTTGGTCTCCTGCAGGATGAGCCGATGAAAAAACACACGACATTCCGCATAGGAGGCCCGGCAGATTACTATGCAGAGCCTGATATGAGCCAGATTTCAAAGCTTATAGAGATGGCTAAGGCATGTGATATGCCGGTTACAGTGATAGGAAACGGAAGCAATCTGCTGGTAGGAGATAAGGGCATCAGAGGCCTTGTAATTGGTATTGGAAAAGGCCTGTCCGAAATCGATGTGACAGAAGCTGTGGCGCAGCAAAGCACAGCGCAGGATCTCACAGCACAAGACAACGGTCATATCATCACAGCCGGCGCAGGGGCTATCCTTGCAGCAGTGGCGGCAAAGGCAGCGGAGGCATCGCTTTCAGGTCTTGAGTTTGCATCGGGCATCCCGGGAAGTGTTGGCGGAGCGGTAGTCATGAACGCAGGAGCCTACGGCGGAGAGATGAAGGATATTGTACAGAATGTCACTGTACTCACAAGAGAAGGTGAGATCCGGAAACTGGAAAAAGAAGAGCTCGGCTTCGGCTACCGTGCCAGCGTCATCAAAGACAGAGGCTACGTCGTACTTGGAGCAGAACTTATGCTTGTTCCGGGAGATAAAGAAGAAATTCTTGCCCGTATGCAGGAATTGAAAAACAAGCGGGTAGAGAAACAGCCGCTCGAGTATCCGAGCGCCGGCAGCGCATTCAAGCGGCCGGAAGGCTATTTCGCAGGCAAGCTTGTGATGGATGCCGGACTTTCCGGCTACGCAGTCGGCGGTGCAAAAGTATCGGAAAAACACTGCGGCTTTCTGATCAATGCAGGTGGTGCAACCGCATCGGATGTGATGGAACTGATCCGTCAGATCCAGGCAAAAGTAAAAGAACAGTTTGGCGTACAGCTTGAGCCGGAAATCCAGTTCCTCGGGGAATTCTGATTTTCGTTATCCACCAAAGGAGAAAAAACATGCGTTTTGTAATTGTGACCGGCATGTCCGGTGCGGGAAAAAGTACAGCGTTGAAAATGCTGGAGGACGCGGAATATTTCTGCGTCGATAACCTTCCGATCCCGCTGGTTGAAAAATTTGCACAGCTTACCGCCGACGGTACTTCCGGAGAAATCCAGAAAGTGGCAGTCGGAATCGATATCCGAAGCGGCCAGGCGCTCCCGGACCTGCAGAATGTTCTGGAGTGGATGAGCATCAACGGAATCTGCTATGAGATCCTGTTTCTGGACGCGTCCGATGACGTGCTGGTCAAACGATACAAAGAGACGAGAAGAACGCACCCACTGGCAGGTCTTGGACGGGTGGATGAGGGAATTAGAAAAGAGCGCAAAGCACTTGAGTTCCTGAAAAAAGATGCGGACTACATTCTCGATACGAGCCAGCTTCTCACAAGAGAGCTGAAAGCGGAGCTCGATAAGATTTTCGTGCAGGATCAGAAATTCAAAAATCTGATGATTACCGTGCTCTCATTTGGATTCAAATACGGAATCCCGGCGGATTCGGACCTTGTTTTCGATGTGCGGTTCCTGCCGAATCCCTACTACGTAGAAGGCATGCGCCCGCTCTCCGGCAACGATGCTCCGGTGCGGGATTATGTGATGGGATTTGAGACAGCGCAGGTGTTTGCGGAAAAATTAGAGGATATGATCCGTTTTCTGATTCCGAATTATATTTCCGAGGGCAAGCATCAGCTCATTATCAGTATCGGCTGCACCGGCGGAAAACACCGTTCCGTAACCCTTGCCAACGAGCTGTACCGGCGTCTTTCCAACGCGAAGGACTATGGAATCCGGATTGAGCACCGGGATCTGGAAAAAGACGCCATCCGAAAAGGAATTTAGAGGTGGAAGGATGTCATTCTCAAGCGAGGTAAAAGAGGAATTATCGAGACATCTTCCGACGGCACGCCACTGCCAGATTGCGGAAACAGCGGCGATCCTGTCACTCTGCGGACAGATTTCCGAGAAGGACGGGACGATACGGATTCAGACAGAGAATGCGTATGTGGCAAGAAAGTACTTTAC
>ENA-OQIP01000064-OQIP01000064.1-human-gut-metagenome-genome-assembly--contig:-NODE-64-length-22587-cov-2.986554_pt1 | contig 22587 bp, 17 predicted proteins | sample MGYA00242585_ERZ504750 | MGnify/ENA primary metagenome ERZ504750 (study PRJEB26092, sample SAMD00036441) | human gut metagenome | host: Homo sapiens | study: EMG produced TPA metagenomics assembly of...
ATGATGCACATAGATTGAAAGATATTCCTTCATTATGCTTCTCAGCTCCTCAAGCACATCGTCTGACACTGCAAATGTGTACAGCTTCGTGATATCAGCTGAAACAATATACTGCATGGTATAGAGTGTATCGCTTAGTATATGCCTGCCCTGCACCTGCGTGCCACAGTTGTCACAAAACACCCCCTCCGCGCCTTGCCGAAAAGACATTAAGTCCTTCCCTTGAATGACAGTGTATACACGAAAACAGCGATGGACCCTCGCCATTTATCGTAATAGCCTTAAGCTCAAAAACAGCCCTGACGAGCTCATTTTTATATGCCGGTGATTCAAGAGCCCTGAGTGATTGATAAAGGAGCTTTAACATATCCTTCTCGTCATTGTTCTCCTGACAAAAGTATCCGCAGAACTCCAGAAAGTAAAACCCGGTGTATACTGCTTCCAAATCCTGTGTCAGCTCCCTGAAATAGTTGCTGATTGTGACCTTTGAAAGAGAATATGCGCTTTTACCCTCAAACAGCTCAAACTCACCGAACGAAAATGGATTGCTTCCTGCCATAAGCTGGCTGTTTGGACGTCTTGCGCCCCTTGCAAAGGCTGTGATTTTCCCTCGTTCCTTTGTGAGAATCGTTATTCTTTTGTCAAAATCCCCTACCGGCATGGCTGAAAGCACCATACCGGTCAACACTACACTCTGTGACATCTTAATCTTACTTTCAAAATACTATTCTTCCTCTTTGTATCCAAAATTCTTGATGAGGAAGTCGCTGTCTCTCCAATCCTTCTTTACCTTGACCCATAGCTTCAGATTCACCTTACAGTCAAGAAGTCTTTCCATCTCATAGCGCGCATTGGTGCCGATTTTTTTTGAGCATGCTGCCCTGCTTTCCTATAATGATTCCCTTATGGGAGTCTCGCTCGCAGACAATTGTGGCATCCATATCTATAATAGAACCAATCTTTGTCTTTCTTGTCTTCATGCGGTCAATTCCTACTGCAATGCCATGCGGCACCTCGTCATTTAGAGCATGGAGCGCTTTTTCCCTGATAATCTCAGCACAGATTGCACGCTCCGGCTGATCTGTGATGGTGTCCTCATCATAGAACTGTGGGCCATAAGGCAAATACTTAAATATAGAATTAATAACATCATCCGTATTCTGCCCTCTTAAGGCTGACGTAGGAATAATCTCTGCAAAGTCGTATACCTTGCGGTAGGTGTCTATATACTCAAGCACCTTTTCCTTTTCCACTGTATCTACCTTGTTGATAATCAATATAACAGGTGTATTAACCTTTTTGAGTTGCTCTATGATATGCTGCTCTCCCGCCCCGATAAAGTTGGTCGGTTCCACAAGCCACAGCACAACATCCACTTCATTTAATGTCTTTTCCGCCACATTGACCATATACTCGCCCAGCTTGTTTTTGGCCTTGTGTATGCCAGGAGTATCAAGGAACACTATCTGTCCCTTTTCCATATCCGTGTATACTGTCTGGATGCGGTTTCTTGTGGTCTGAGGCTTGTTTGAGGTGATGGCAATTTTCTGACCGATAAGCCTGTTCATCAGTGTTGACTTGCCCACGTTTGGTCTACCGATTATTGTAACAAACCGATTTGAAATTCTGTATCATTTTTCCTCCTATGTGAATCTGTATTTATATAAGCTTTTCAACATTCTCAAAGAGCCCTGCCGACTCTTTAATCATATTTTCATTGCCGATGACGCATATACTGTCCTTCTTAAGCACTGCCTCTACAAGGTCTGCAAGCCTTCTGATATCCTCTGGCTGTGCATTTAGTATCTCATTTCTCTCCTTTTGAATCTGCTCATAAGTAATACCCTCGAGATATGCCGACAGTGATCTGCTACCCTTTGCTTCCGGATTCATAGGCGTATCAAGTGCACTGAAGGTACCGATAATATACTTGGTCATATCCCTCTCGTCAGGTGAAAAGCTCTTTATATACTCAGGTATCCTGTCATAGACATCAAGTGTGTCTGAAAGGTTAGGGTCTCTATATGAGACAAAGTAGCTCTCTCCGCTTCTAAGGAATGTATTCATGCAGCCGTAAGCACCACCCTTTACCCTGACATTTATCCAGAGATAATCATAGCTTAAGATGATACGCAGCAGTCTCAGTGCTCCGGTGTATTCATAGCCCTCGCAGATGAAATCACCTGTTTTTTGCCACATACTGTATCTGGGATGCATCAATAAATGCCTCCTTTGCTGTATTAAAATGAACCTCTGCCTGATTGCCTATAGCACTCATTTTATCAAATCCAGCTATAACTTTTTCCAACGAAGGCTTTGCATTGCCATATGCCTCGTTATTTCCGGTAAAGCTGATAAGCATTCTGTTTCTTGCAAACAGCTTTTTGGCTATTGCAGCAAGCTTATCTGACACACTCTTTGGTGACTCTGAAAGCTCCTTTTCTATGTGGCATATAGAGCGGTAAAAAGCAATTCCCTTTAGCTCGTCCTGATAAAGCGCATAGCGCGAGAAGCTCGACATGCTTCGCATAGCTGCAACCAGATGACCGGAACTGCTAAGGTTAGCCTGAAGCCTTGCCTTAATCTGCGCTACAAGCTCACCCAGTCTCTTTGTATCTGTAAAATCCGATGTAAGAAGCATCTGCTCACTAAGCCCTCAGTGCCTTGTCGAGGTTTTTCTCCAACACTTTAAGCTTCACCTCAAATTTAAACACGAAATTATTTCTATCCTTAATATCCGGGTGACTTGCAGTACCTGTGCTGATTCCGCCGGTATATATGTTGGTAGCATTGGCTAAATCGGTATAGCTGTACTTTTCGGTGCTCACCAGCCCGAGTGCGTTTGTGAAGAAGCCAAGATAGCCAAGCTCACTCTGGGCAAAATCACCTGCATCAAATAAAAATGATATATAATCAATGCCGTTTGACTCTATGTCATGACGCACAACCTTTACATCCAAAAGTTCATCCTCAATGTTTGAAAAAGGCATAGCATTCTTTTTCATATCCGCTCTTGTAAGCATCGGAAGCTTGCGCAGATCCTCGTCTGACGAAGGCTCCTCCTGGTATTTCTTTAAATGCTCTGTATCCTCAATCAGCTTTTTAATCTCTTCATCTGAAAGAGATGCCTTGTAATCGGAAAGCTCCTTTGCCAAAGCCTCCTCCCTCTCATTGCCAAGTCCACGCTCCGGCTTTACTGTGACAGATGAACCATGGGTATTGTCAAGCAGATACTCCTGTATAAGCTTTTCAAAATAATCAGTATCTACAGCCTTTCGAAGTTTTGCAAAGGTACCAAGACACTCCAGATGTATAAAAGGCTTCATATCATCAAACAGCCAGCTGTCTAAACAGTTTAATCCAAAAAGAAGTCCCTTAGGAAACTGTCCGAAGTCAGCCTCCCTGAATTTGAACTCGCTGCTGTTAATTCCCGCGAGCAATGCTTCTTTATTAATTCCTGTTTTAACAACTTCTTTAAGAGTGTTTTCTATAATACTTTCAAACTCATCTGCCTGAGATGCATTGGCATTCTTTGCCACAAACGAGAATACCGGCTGCAGAATGCCCGCATCATATGAGCCATACACATCATCACCGATTCCCGCATCTATTAATGCCTGCTTCACAGGTGCTCCCGGTGAGCTGACAAGTGCATAGTCAAGCACATCAAATGCCTGATAGAGCATCTCATCAAGCGAATCCCCTACCACACGGTTATAAGATAGATAAGTCTTATTCTCCTGTGAATCATCCATGGTAATTGAATACTGCGCCTCAACATTCTTTATTTCATCAAATGCAGGCTGTTTATTAATTTCTGAATTAACTTTTTTATAATCATACAGGCTCAGATATTCCTTATCCAGCCACTCAAGTCTCTCGACAACATCCATATCACCATACAGATAAATGTATGAATTGGATGGATGATAATACTTGTGATAGAAGTCCAGATATGCTTCATACGTAAGCTTAGGAATATACTCCGGATTACCACCAGAATCCTTGCTGTAGGTATTGTCAGGGAAAAGCGAGCGGTAAATCTGGCTTGAAAGCACCTCATCCGGCGATGAGTATGCTCCCTTCATCTCATTGTACACCACTCCGTTTATCTTAAGCTCGTCATCCTTGCCTGTAAGCTCATAGTGCCAGCCCTCCTGCTTGAATATTTCCTCGTACTTTGTGATATTCGGATTAAACACTGCATCCAGATACACATCCATGAGATTCTTAAAATCCTGGTCGTTGCAGCTTGCGACAGGATAAACTGTCTTGTCTGGGTATGTCATGGCATTTAAAAATGTATTGAGCGAGCCCTTTGCCAGCTCGATGAAGGGATCCTTTACAGGGAACTTCTTTGAACCACAGAGTGTGGTATGCTCAATAATATGCGGTACACCCGTCTCATCCTCCGGCGGAGTCCTGAAGCCTATATAAAAGACCTTGTTATCATCATTATTTGATAAAATGGCAATCCTTGCACCACTTTTTTTGTGTCTCAGAATGAATCCGTCCGACTGGACATCCTCCACTCTGTGCTCATCTAAAATCTCGTATTCAGCCAAATCGTGAATTGTCATCAATTATTCCTCCTAAAATGCGATGATGATAGTATACCACATTTTTACATATTATAGTTAAATTATAAGTATATTTACCACAAAAAACTGTTAAAGTAATATTCTGCAACATCCGGCTTTAAAAGTCAGAGTCTATGCTCTTCTTCTGAATATTAACATCCATCTGCGGAAACGGAATTTCGATGTTATTTTTATCAAATGCTGTTTTAATTTCTTCTGTAAGCTGCCATTTTGTGTTCCAGTAATCCTCGTTCTTCACCCAGATTCTCGCACCGAGCTCTATTGCCGAATCCTGCAGTTCACTCACAAACACATTGCTCGGCTCATCGTGAAGCATCGTATCTGCTGATGTGACAACAGATTCCAGCACACTCTTTGCAAATGCTAAATCTGTGCTGTAGGATACTGTTACTCTCAAATCAAGCATCCTCTTATCCATCATAGATACATTTGTGATACACGAATCAGCAAGCTTTCCGTTTGGTATCATAACCATCTTGTTATCTATTGTCAAAAGCCTTGTATAAAACAGATTTATATCCTTTACAGTGCCCTCTGTACCACTTGAACCGTCAACTATGTAATCGCCCACGCCAAACGGCTTCATCAAAAGGATAAGCACGCCTCCTGCGAAATTTGACAGACTGCCCTGCAATGCCATACCTACAGTAAGTCCGGCAGAGCCAAGAACCGCTATAACAGAGCCGGTCGCCACTCCAAAGCCCGAAAGCAGAGCCATGACAAGAATAAAATACAAAAAGTATTTAATCAGATTGGCAAGAAATGATGCCACTGCAGCGTCCATTCTGCTTTTATCAAATCCTTTTTTAATTATTTTCACAACTGATTTAATCACCTTAATACCAATAAGCAGTATCACAATCGCAACAACAAGCTGCACGAGAAAGCTGATAAGCGATGGCATATATTTCTCCAGATACGTCTTTACAATGCCCGGGTTTTCAATAACCTGCTGTACCTCAGTATTTGCAACCGGCACTGATACTTCACCAAGAATTTGTCTGATCATATAATCTCCTATATATCTCTTATATTTCTTATATATTTTCTATTTCTTATATATTTTCTATATTTGTTATTTCCTTATAACCTACTAAATCCCCCATATAAAATATGGGGGATCAGTATTTAAATCAAATATTAATTCACTATTTAATAACTCTCACTCTGAGCACTCCGTCAATGGCAGAAAGCTTCTCAACGGTAGAAGCATCAATAGCTGAATCAAGATCAAGAAGTGAATATGCATAGTCACCCTTGCCCTTGTTTGTCAGATCAGATACATTGATATCAGCCTCTGCAAGAGCTGTTGTAATCTGTCCAATCATACCCTTAACATTCTTGTGAAGGATTCCGACTCTGCCTGAAGCTGTGCATGCACCCATGCTGCAGTCAGGGAAGTTTACTGAATGAACGATATTACCATTCTCTAAGTAATCTCTCAGCTCCTTGACAGCCATAACTGCACAATTGTCCTCTGACTCTGCTGTAGATGCTCCAAGATGAGGTGTTACGATACAGCCCTTTGCTCCAACAGTTGTGTTGTTAGGGAAATCTGAAACGTACTTCTTAACCTTTCCCTTGGCAAGTGCATCTACCATAGCCTCTTCGTCAACAAGAAGATCTCTGGCAAAGTTTAATACGATAGCGGTTGGCTTCATCATTGCAATAGCATCAGCGTTTATCATCTTCTTTGTTGAATCAAGAAGAGGTACATGGATTGTGATGACATCACAGTTCTTGTAGATGTCATCAACATTGCTGATATGCTTAACGCTTCTTGAAAGGTTCCATGCGGCATTTACTGAGATGTATGGATCATATCCGTAAACATCCATGCCCATATGTACTGCAGCATTTGCAACAAGTACACCGATGGCTCCAAGTCCGATAACACCGAGCTTCTTGCCTGAAATCTCTGTTCCTGCAAAATTCTTTTTCTGCTTCTCAGCTGTCTTTGCAATATTCTCATCGTTCTGGTTTGCAAGACACCAGTCGATACCTCCAACGATATCTCTTGATGCATAAAGCATTCCGGCAAACACAAGCTCCTTAACACCGTTTGCATTGGCTCCCGGTGTGTTGAATACAACGATTCCCTGCTCGGCACACTTGTCAAGCGGAATATTGTTTACTCCTGCTCCTGCTCTTGCCACAGCAAGCACCTTGTCGCCAAGCTCCATGTCATGCATAGCGGCACTTCTTACAAGTGCTGCATCTGCATCCTTAATATCATCAACCTTTTTATAATCGTCAGAGAACAGGTCAAGGCCTACTCCTGCGATTGGGTTTAAGCATGTGTAATTGAACATTATGCATTCTCCTCCTCAAACTTCTTCATAAACTCTACAAGCTTCTCAACGCCCTCTTTTGGCATAGCATTGTAGATAGATGCTCTCATTCCGCCAACTGTACGATGTCCCTTAAGGTTTACAAATCCGGCTGCAGTTGCCTCCTTTACAAACTTGGCATCAAGCTCTGCATCTCCTGTTACAAACGGAACATTCATGAGTGATCTGTCCTCTTTTCTTACTGTTCCCTTAAAGAGCTTTGCTCTGATCAAGGAAATCATAGAGAATCTTGGCCTTCTCCTCATTTCTCTCCTTCATAACTGAAAGACCGCCCATCTTCTTGAGCCATTTGAATACCTTGCCACAGATATAGATGCCGTAGCATGGTGGTGTATTGTAAAGAGAATCATTATCGGCCTGAGTCTTCCACTTGAGCATGGTTGGTGTGCCCGGTAGACAATCATCTGTGATAAGGTCCTCTCTGATAATTGCTATAACCACTCCGGCAGGTCCTACATTCTTCTGTACTCCGCCATAGATAACAGCATATTTTGATACATCTACAGGCTCTGATAAGAAGCATGAAGATACATCAGCTACAAGGTTCTTTCCCTTTGTGTTTGGAAGCTTCTTGTACTTTGTTCCGTAGATAGTATTGTTCTCGCAAATATATACATAATCCATATCATCTGTGATTGGTAAATCTGAGCAGTCAGGTATGTATGAGAAGGTCTCATCTGCAGACGAAGCAAGCTCTACGGCGTCTCCGTAAATCTTAGCCTCGGCAAACGCTTTTTTAGCCCACTGACCTGTGATAATGTATCCTGCTTTTTATTTTTCATAAGGTTCATCGGTACCTCAGCGAAGAACTGTGAAGCACCACCCTGAAGGAAAAGTACCTTGTAATTGTCAGGTATATTCATAAGCTCGCGGAGATCTTTCTCGGCATCCTTGATGATGTCATCAAACCATTTAGATCTGTGGCTCATCTCCATAACCGACATTCCGCTTCCCTTATAATCCATCATCTCTGCTGCTGCTTCCTGCAATACCTCCTCAGGTAAAACTGCAGGTCCTGCTGAAAAATTGTAAACTCTACTCACTCTAATTTCCTCCTTGTGTCGCATTGTAGTCCTCTTCATCGAAAGACTCGTTGATAGGCTTGCCCGGTGCAACCATAGGCCATACCTTGTCATCTGAATCAATGATACAATCGATGACAAACGGTGTCTTGCTCTTTAAGGCATCTGCAAATGCTTTTTCAAATTCTTCCTGGGTCTTAACACGTCGTGCGGTGGCTCCCATTGCCTCTGAAAGCTTTACATAATCCACCCCATCATCGAGTACGGTTGCCGAGTAATGCTTCTCGTAAAAAAGAGTCTGCCACTGGCGTACCATTCCAAGTACATGGTTGTTTATTATAACCTCGATAAGAGGAAGCTTTTCTCTTGAAGCTGTTGCAAGCTCGTTCATGTTCATTCTGAAGCATCCGTCACCTGCAATATTGACTACAGTCCTGTCTGGATTAGCTGTCTGGGCACCGATTGCAGCACCGAGACCGTATCCCATGGTACCAAGACCTCCTGATGTAAGAAGAGTTCTCGGCTTGCTGTATTTGTAATACTGGGCTGCCCACATCTGATGCTGGCCGACCTCAGTAACCATTATAGCATTTCCTTTTGTCATTTCATAGATTTTTTCAATAACAAATGGTCCGCTAAGTCCCTCTTTGTGATATGTAAGAGGAAAAGTCTTTGCATATGCAAGCACATGCTCAACCCATGAATTGTGGTCAAGCTGTGTGAGCTTTTTGTTGATGCGTGTAAGTATTTCCTTCACATCGCCTATAACACTCGATGTAACACGGATATTTTTATTAATCTCTGCTGCGTCTACATCAAACTGTAATATCTTAGCCTGGTCTGCAAACTTTTTAGGATTGCCAAGCACTCTGTCCGAAAAACGTGTACCAATCGCAATCAAAAGGTCGCACTCCGAAACTCCAAGGTTTGAGGTCTTTGTGCCATGCATACCAAGCATGCCTGTGTAGTTATCACTTGTGCCATCATATGCACCCTTGCCCATGAGCGTATCGCAAACAGGTGCATTCACCTTGTCCACAAATTCCTTAAGCTCTTTGCTTGCTCCGGAGAGAACCACTCCGCCTCCTACAAATATATATGGCTTTTTGGATGCTTTTATGAGTTCAATTGCATTATCAATGTCACTGTCTGTAATAGTTTCTGTCACACGCTCAGGAAGCTTGATTTCCTGTTTGGTGTACTCTACCAGATCTGCCGTAACATTCTTTGGAATATCCACAAGTACAGGACCCGGTCTGCCTTTTCTTGCTATATTGAAAGCTCTGCGTATTGTATCTGCAAGCTTCTCTATATCCTTTACAATAAAGCTGTATTTGGTTACAGGCGTTGTAATTCCGGCAATATCTATCTCCTGAAAGCTGTCCTTTCCAAGTAACGAGACTCCGACATTACATGTGATTGCGACGATTGGAATCGAATCCATGTATGCTGTCGAAATTCCTGTGACCAGATTTGTTGCCCCCGGTCCGCTTGTAGCCAGACAGACGCCAACTTTTCCGGTGCTTCTCGCATAGCCGTCGGCCGCATGGCTTGCTCCCTGCTCATGTGAGGTCAGCACATGCTTAATCTCCGGATGCTTGTAGAGCTCGTCATAGACATTAAGGATGGCTCCTCCCGGATAACCGAATACTGTGTCAACACCCTGTTCTTTTAAGCATTCTATAATAACCTGTGATCCTGTTAACTGCATCTTGTATTCCTCTTTTTCTTATACGAATCCTTTACGATAATAGGTGAAAGCCTTATTCGTACTGAATTTTCTATCAAAATTTATACTACGCGTTCTGCTCGCCCGGAAGTGCAAGGATGGCTCCTCTGTTTCCTGATGTAACAAGCGCTGCGTATCTCTTCAAATAGCCTGTTGTAACCTTCGGCTCCCTTGGCTGCCACTTTGCCTTACGCTCAGCAAGCACCTCGTCTGACACATCGAGCTCAAGCTTCATGTTTGGAATATCAATCTTTATGATATCTCCCTCTTCAACCAGGGCAATCGGTCCGCCTACTGCGGCCTCAGGTGAAACATGACCTATTGAAGCTCCTCTTGAAGCTCCTGAAAAACGTCCGTCTGTGATGAGTGCTACAGAGCTTCCAAGTCCCATTCCGGCAATAGCTGATGTAGGGTTAAGCATCTCTCTCATTCCAGGGCCGCCCTTTGGTCCCTCGTATCTGATGACAACCACATCACCCTCTACGATCTTGCCGCCCTTTATTGCTGCAATTGCATCCTCCTCGCAGTCAAATACTCTTGCAGGGCCTTCATGAACCATCATCTCATCGACAACTGCTGAACGTTTTACTACAGAGCCGTCCGGAGCCAGATTTCCTTTAAGCACTGCAAGTCCTCCGGTCTTTGAATATGGATTGTCTACCGGTCTGATGACCTCAGGGTCTCTATTGACTGCATTCTTTATATTCTCTCCAACTGTCTTTCCTGTAACAGTCATACAGTCTGTATTTAAAAGTCCGATATCAGCAAGCTCTTTCATGACAGCCCACACACCGCCGGCCTCATTTAAGTCCTCCATATATGTAGGGCCTGCCGGGGCAAGGTGGCAGAGATTTGGTGTTCTCTCACTGATTGGATTTGCAAAGCTGATATCAAAATCAAAGCCTATCTCATGAGCGATAGCCGGAAGATGAAGCATAGAGTTTGTAGAGCAGCCGAGTGCCATATCAACTGTGAGTGCGTTCATTATTGCATCCTTTGTGATGATATCTCTTGCCTTGATACCCTTGTTGTACATATCCATAACAGCCATTCCCGCATGCTTTGCAAGACGTATACGCTCTGAATATACAGCAGGTATTGTTCCGTTTCCGCGAAGTCCCATACCGAGTGCCTCTGTAAGACAGTTCATAGAGTTGGCTGTGTACATTCCCGAGCATGAACCGCAGGTAGGACATACCTTGTTCTCATACTCACATACATCATCCTCAGTCATAGTACCAGCAGCGTATGAGCCGACAGCCTCAAACATCGATGAAAGACTTCTCTTTCTGCCCTTTACGTGGCCTGCGAGCATTGGTCCGCCTGATACAAATACTGTAGGCAGATTAAGACGTGCAGCCGCCATCAGAAGTCCCGGCACGTTCTTGTCACAGTTTGGAACCATTACAAGTGCATCAAACTGATGAGCGATTGCCATACACTCTGTAGAATCAGCAATCAGATCTCTTGTGACAAGGGAATATTTCATACCCACATGTCCCATTGCAATACCATCGCAGACTGCGATTGCAGGAAATACTACTGGCACTCCTCCTGCCTCTGCAACTCCAAGCTTTACAGCCTCAACGATTTTGTCTATATTCATATGGCCCGGAACAATCTCATTGAATGAGCTTACGATTCCGACCATAGGCTTTTTCATTTCCTCCGGTGTAAAACCAAGAGCATTAAATAAACTTCTTGCCGGTGCCTGCTGCATTCCGGCTCTTGCGTTATCACTTATCATATTTTATCTCCTTATTTATCTCCGACTATTTCTTTGAGTACTTCATCATTACTACTGTATACACAACGATCTGCATATCTATAACCTGTTAGCTGTCTATTATAAGTCATGCAGCTACACACGTTCTGCGATGAGATCACCCATCTGTGCTGTGCCTACCTGTGTGATACCCTCTGTAGTCTCACCCGGCTGTGGCATGATGTCGATTGTCCTGTAGCCCTCCTTAAGCACCTGCTTTACAGCATCCTCGATTGCCTGTGCTTCCTTGTCCAGATCAAATGAATAGCGAAGCATCATGGCTGCTGAAAGGATTGTTGCGATAGGGTTTGCAATGCCCTTTCCTGCGATATCAGGAGCAGATCCGCCACTTGGCTCGTAAAGTCCGAACTTTGTATCGTTAAGGCTTGCTGATGAAAGCATACCGATTGAGCCTGTCACCATACTTGCTTCATCCGATAAAATATCGCCAAACATATTCTCTGTGAGGATAACATCAAACTGCTTAGGATCCTTTACAAGCTGCATTGCACAGTTATCAACAAGCATATGCTCGTATGTAACCTCCGGATAATCCTTAGCGACCTCCTCGACGATCTTTCTCCATAATCTGGAAGAATCAAGCACATTTGCCTTGTCTACGGATGTGACCTTTTTCCTTCTCTTCATGGCTATATCGAAGCCTCGCTTTGCGATTCTTCTGATTTCATTCTCATTGTATGTCAGTGTATCTGTGGCCGTAACAACTCCATCCACCTCTTTTGTCTCTCTGGCTCCGAAGTAAAGACCTCCTGTAAGCTCACGCATAATCATCATATCAAAGCCGTCTCCGATGATATCGCTACGGAGCGGACATGCTGCAGCAAGCTCCTTGTACAGGTATGCCGGTCTAAGATTTGCAAACAGATTGAGTGACTTTCTAAGCTTTAACAGTCCTGCCTCCGGACGAAGCTCAGGGGCCAGCTTGTACCATGGTGATGTGGCTGTGTTGCCACCGATTGAACCCATCAGCACCGCATCTGAATCAAGCGCAGTCGCAATAGCCTCATCTGTAAGAGGAACACCTGTAGCATCAATTGAGCAGCCACCCATAAGGATGTCTGTGTAGTTGAAGCTGTGTCCATACTTGTCTGCTATTTTGTCCAATACCTTTTTTGCCTCAGTAACTATCTCCGGTCCGATTCCGTCTCCGGAAATTACACCAACTTTATATTCCATAATTTCTTACCTCTTTTACATAAAAATACATATTCTTATATTAAAGCATTAAAGTAGTTATTTCAATATGCCGGGATATTTTACTTTTTCATGCAATTTATAACTGCAGCTTATAATAACTGCATACTATAATAACAGTTTTTATTATTATTGCAAGAGATGCGGATAATAAGAAAACCGCCACTTATGTGACGGCTTTACAAATCTGCATTATTTAGCTGAATCCTCTGCTTTCTCAAGGTCAGCGATAGCTGCCTTCTGCATTGGGATACGGCAGTTCTTGTTGTTACCAAACTCAACGATTACAGTATCGTCCTCGATATCGATAACTGTACCGTAAAATCCACTTGTTGTAAGAACTGTGTCTCCTGTTGCAACCTCTTTAAGCATTAGCTCCTTTTTCTTCTGCTCCTTCTTCTGTGGACGGATCATAAGAAAATACATAACTGCGAAAAGTACTACTAACCAGACAATCATTCCAATTGTTCCTGCTGCCTGACCGTTTGCTAAAATTGATGTCATCAATTGTTCCTCCTAAATATTCTATAATTGATGTGTTTTAAGCACTATTACCATAATACACGTTAAACGTGCTAACGGCAAGGCTTTTTTTATCATTTTTCGAGATTTTTTTATATTTATCTGCTAGCTCTGCTCTCCCTGTGTCATTCCATAGAGCTTTTTCAGCCTTGTATGAGGCAAAACGGCCTGCATCAAGTGAATCTCTTATCTCCTCCATCATGTTGTTGTAGAAATACAAATTATGGAGCACGCACAGCCTCATTCCGAGCATCTCCTTTGCCTTTAAAAGATGCCTGATATATGCACGCGAATATGTGCGGCAGGCAGGACAGTTACACCCCTCCTCAATAGGGCGCATATCCTTCTGATACTTCTGGTTGAACAGATTAAGCTTGCCGTGATTCGTGTATACATGTCCGTGACGGCCGTTTCTGCTTGGGTATACACAGTCAAAGAAGTCGATTCCTCTCTCTACACCCTCAAGTATATTGGCAGGGGTTCCTACTCCCATCAGGTATGTAGGTTTATTAACTGGCAGATGAGGCACTGTTTCATCAAGAATATGGTACATCTCCTCATGGCTCTCTCCTACCGCCAGTCCGCCGACAGCATATCCATCCAGCTCAAGCTCAGAAATGCGCTTTGCATGGTCAATTCTTATATCATCATAAATAGCTCCCTGATTGATACCGAATAAAAGCTGCTCCTTGTTGATAGTATCCGGTAAGCTGTTTAAGCGTGCCATCTCCTTTTTGCACCTCTCAAGCCAGCGCGCGGTCCTGTTTACAGAGTTTGTCACATACTGTCTGTCTGCAACACTCGATGGGCACTCGTCAAATGCCATAGCTATCGTGGAGCCGAGGTTTGACTGTATCTGCATGCTCTCCTCAGGTCCCATAAAAATCTTGGCACCGTCAATATGCGAGTTGAAGTACACGCCCTCCTCCTTTATTTTGCGAAGACCTGCCAGTGAAAACACCTGGAATCCGCCGGAATCTGTAAGGATTGGTCTGTCCCACACCATGAATTTGTGCAGTCCTCCAAGCTCTTTAATGATTTTGTCTCCGGTTCTTACATGCAGGTGATATGTATTTGACAGCTCAACCTGACACTTTATCTCCTTTAAATCGTCCGTAGAGACAGCGCCCTTTATCGCACCTACTGTTCCTACATTCATAAATACAGGTGTCTGTATATCTCCATGCACAGTATGGAATGTACCTCTCTTGGCACGTCCCTCTTGTTTTAGTAACTCATATTTAGCCATATTTTCGTTTAATTCTCCTGTTTCTTTTACTTATCGCCATTGCCTACGATTTTTCTGATTAATATTCCGTTGGTCAGCAGTGTGGTATCTATGCAATGTCTCTCAAAAAGTACCTCGCCATCCTTTTGGCACCTCAATATCCTCATCAGAGCAGTTGACTATAACCTCCACATATGTATCCACCCAGCCCATCTTTCTGAACTGGATTACCCTCGGATTATCAGCAAAATCAATCAGGGAAATGGAAGTTTCTGCCCTTTAAAAGCGGCTCACTCGCCCTTAAATGAATGAGCTTTGATACCATCTCAATGCGCTCCTTAAACCTGCCTGCCTCAATATCATCCCACGGCATACATCGTCTGCAGTCAGGGTCATAGCTGCCCGGCATGGCAATCTCAGTGCCGTAATATATACATGGGCTGCCCGGCATGGCAAAAAGTACTGCAAGCTGTGCAAAGTACTGGTCGAGATTCTTCGTATCAGAGCGAAGGCGCTTTGTATCATGTGAATCAAGCAGATTGAAAAGCACATCATTGGTCTGCTGCATGTAGTTGGTATAACATCTGTTTATAGTATACTCAAAATCCTGATTCGTCTGGCTCTTATCTATCCAGAAATCCTTGATGCTCTCTCCAAGCGGATAGTTCATAACCGCATCGAACTCATCTCCACGCAGCCACGGAAGAGCATTATGCCATATTTCTCCCAAAATGTAAATATCCGGATTAATTTCCTTAAGCCTTGCCCTAAGCTCCTTGCAGAAGCGGTGTGACACCTCATTTGCCACATCAAGGCGCAATCCGTCTATATGATAATTTTCTACCCAGTTGGCGCAGATATCGATAAAGTATTTTCGCACCGCCGGATTATTTGTATTGAGCTTTGGCATATTGTCAAAAAATCCAAACGTATAAAACTGTCCCTTTTTAGCCGCTCCATGCTTAAAGTCAAGAGGCCATTCATTAATCATAAACCAGTCGTAATACTCTGAATCAGTCCCCTTTGCTAAAACATCCTGCCACGGTGCAAAATAATAGCCACAGTGGTTGAACACTCCGTCAAGCATTATTCTCATATCACGCTTATGGGCTTCTAGCACAAGCCTCTTAAAGGTCTCTTCATCTCCAAAGCGCGGATCAATCTTTGCATAATCCGTTGTATCATACTTATGATTGCTCGGTGACTCGTTTATCGGTGTCAGGTAGATTCCGTTTATTCCAAGCTCCTTTAAATAATCAAGCTTTTGAATAATTCCTGCGAGGTCTCCGCCGAAGCACTCCTCATTTTTGACCTTTCCCCTGTTTCTCCACGGAACAACATAATCAGGATCTATCGAGTGGTCTCCATTGCAGAATCTATCCGGAAATATCTGATACCATATAGTGTCATTTACCCACTTCGGTGTGACCGGAATATCACACGGATTCATCCACGGGAATACAAAGCACTGGCGGCTTCTGCCCTCAAGTGCCATCTGCTCTGCACTCACGAAGCCATCCTCAAAGTAAAACCATCTCTCATCCTCTGTGATGAGCTCAAAATAATATTTAAGTCTCTTGAATGGTGGCTTTACCGTGGTTGTCCACCATATCTGGTGCTTTAATTTCTTTTTAAATATAATCGGCTGCTTATCGCCATTCCAGGTCTCACCACCGCCTAAGATACCGGCTGCGAATGGGTCACCGAGTATAATATTTACTTCCTTCACATCATAACCGGTCTTTATATTTATGATTAATTCATCCTCATTTAAAGGATAGCAGTAGTTGTCGTATGCCTGGTGAAATACCCCGTTAAATTCCATGTTTTCTCCCTCTTTTGCTGTCTTATTGTAGTCGTTGTTGCATTGCTTCATTGTGGTTCTGAGTACGGCATGTAAGTCGCGGCAAAATTGCTACAAATGATGCTGCTTAATTATACTTGCTTAAATTATGCTTCGCCTAATTTGCGCTTTGCATATACAGGCATGCAAGCATGCATCGATGATACCTTTTGACCCTTTAATCACATAATTATATACAAACATAGTTCGAAAGTTATCTAAATAAAATAATATCATAGTTTTCTTGACTATTCAACTTGGTATTACTTATAATATACCTATTATTGTAACTATAGGAGCTTCCGTGAGAACAAGAAAGACCGTTGCTATTACCGTTCATCCTACCTAATAGTGTGTCCAGCAACGATTACAGCCCATTTAAAATGTCTTTTCGAGGCATGGGATGCAATCCCTCACTAATTAACACTATGGCGCATCAGCTTTTTTTTATTCTCTATGGTTCTAAATAGTTATATACTATATAAAAAGGAGACCATCATGGCAGGTTCATCATACGGAAATATTTTTAGGGTAACAACATGGGGAGAATCACACGGAAAGGGCTTAGGTGTCGTTGTGGACGGCGTTCCTGCGGGGCTTGAGCTGTGTGAGGAGGATATTCAGATATTCTTAAACAGAAGAAAGCCGGGACAGTCCAAGTTCACTACTCCACGCAAGGAGGATGATGCGGTTGAAATTCTCTCCGGTGTGTTTGAGGGAAAGACTACAGGTACACCTGTTTCTATGGTTGTGTGGAATAAAAACCAGAAATCAAAGGATTACAGTGAGATTGCTTCATACTATCGTCCGGGGCATGCTGACTTTTGCTTTGATGAGAAATACGGCTTCAGAGACTACAGAGGCGGAGGTCGTTCTTCGGGACGCGAGACAATAGGCCGTGTTGCAGCAGGTGCTATCGCTGTAAAGATGCTCTCGGGCCTTGGCATAAAATTTCTTACATACACCAGGTCAATAGGTCCTGTTACAATTAATGAGGTTAATTTTGATGCCCATGAGATTTACAACAATTCGCTTTATATGCCTGATGCCGATGCAGCACTAAAGGCTTCCAAATATCTGGAGGAATGCCTTAAATCACTCAATTCCTCAGGCGGTGTGTGTGAATGTGTCATCACAGGTCTTCCTGTCGGGCTCGGTGATCCTGTATTCGAGAAAATTGATGCCAATCTGGCAAAAGCTATTATGTCTATCGGAGCTGTAAAGGGCTTCGAAATCGGCGATGGCTTTGATGCAGCAAAGGCAACCGGACTTACAAACAATGATGCCTTTATTATGAGGGATGGCGCTGTTTCAAAAGAGACAAATCACTCCGGTGGTACTCTCGGCGGCATGACAGACGGCTCACCGCTTATTTTCAGAGCTGCCATAAAGCCTACTCCTTCAATCGCAGCTACACAGCACACCGTAAATAAATCCGGTGAAGATATAGAGATTTCCATCAAGGGACGTCATGACCCGATTATCGTGCCACGTGCTGTTGTTGTTGTTGAAGCTATGGCTGCAATTACTATTGCGGATGCACTGCTTATGAATATGGGAGCACGCATGGACCGCATCACAGATTTTTTATAAAAAATTATAACTTTGTCCTATATTAAAAAGCATCTATCCGGTTTTTCCGGACAGATGCTTTTTATCTATTTCATTGGAACAATCTGTAATGTTTTTCCTAATGAATTCAAAATATATTTTAGAATATATTTCCAAGAAGCAGCGGATTAAACAGAAGATACTGCGCATTCGTCACCCCAAAAGCCACAAGCGCCAGTGGCAGCACAATAAAAAGGACACATGATATAATCACAGACATGCCGCTTCTTAAGTATTTAAACATTGCAAAAACAAACAGGCTGACCAGTAATCCCCCTATAAAGCGCATCAGCATTATGATAAGTATATACTGCCCTACCGATATATTCTGCGAAACACGCCACAGATGCTCCATACTTGCCGCCGGAGCATTAAGCCCCTGCGTGCCATATGCCGAAAGCACATTGCACAGCCGCACAATATATACAAGTGCAAATGCTGTGACAGTGCCCAAAAAGCCAAGTATGCATTTGATTCCCATATGCTGCTTCCTGCCACGGCGGGTAGTCCTTAAAAGACGGATTTCATGGTTTGCATAATCCGCTCCGCATATACCGCAGGCTATTGCTATTAGGAGAATAACATACACAAAGGCCTGTGCTTTATCACGGTTTTTGAAGTCCGTTCTGTCGGTGAGGATATCATAGCCCTTTTCAAAAAACAGCCAGCCCTCTTTTAACGTCTTAAGATAATCCACATGTGCTGTAAGCTTGTTGAATGCCTCCTGTCTGCTCAGTTCATCCTTGTACTTTATATTGATATAGCTTTCACTCTTCCCCTGCTCCATATCGTAAGCAATGTTATCTGACAGTCTGTCGTATTTTACTCTTTCTTCATCCAGAAGCTCATTGGTTTTGGCAGTTAAAGGTCCATAATATTTGTCCATATATTCCTTGTAATACACCTCATCAACCGAGTCATAGGAAAGCTTCTCTGCCGGATTCCACCATACCACAAAAAGAGCTGCTGCAATCAAAATAAGTAACACTTTTCCCGGAACAAGTGCCTTATAGCATTCGTGCAAAAATAAAGATGTATGACAGCCTGTATTTTTACCGCAGGCAAAGCCGGGCAATATAAACAGCTTCTTTTCATGCACCGAATTGAGATAATTTGTAACTGCAAAAATACATACAGCTATACACACAAGCCAGAATAAGCCATACAATACCCCGGTATTAAGCGGATATCCAAACAGATTGATATTGACATAATCAGAAAAAAGTCTGCCTGTCCTGACTCCATACATGATATTTATGTACTTAAGGAAGGCTAGGAAGCTGGTTCCTGATATCGTTGTGTAGCAGATAGCCTCAATAACCACGGTCACTGCAGAAGCAACGAACACAAATATAATATTGTCAAGCGCTGCGCATATCAGCATAAAAAACAAGCCAAGCAATATAAAGCTTATTATTTTCACAGGAAAATAGCATGCCAGAAATTGTCCTATACTAAGCTTAAACGGACTGCCATAGTACAGATAAACACTTTGAAGCGGACTTTTCAGATTTATCGGATTGTAAAAGCACATGCTTATGACTGCATTGATTCCATACAATAGCGAGGTGATAAGAATGACCGCCATAATCATCACAAATGACTTTGACGCCATAAGCTGCCTTCTGCCCCTTGCAGTTGTTCTAAGCAATGCAAGCTGGTTCTCGCTTTTTTCATAAAACACAAGATTGAGCGCAATGATAAAAAGCATAATCACAGCCACATAGTCGGTAAGCTCATTGTCTGTAATATTCAAAAGTCCCGATGCATCAATAACCTCAGGCACTGTACCTTTAAGCTTACTGTAGACTCTGCTCGTTTTAGCAGCATTTTTCTCTGCGAAGCCTCCATTGCCGGAAAACTTATTCATAATCGAAATCTCGTCAGCCTTTTCATTTACAGAGTCGAGATACTCATCATAAGACAGACATGCTCCTACTTCCTTGTATACCCTGCTGCACAGACTAATCCTGCCGTAAGTTTCTGCCGTCATCTGCCTTTGTTCAATTTCCGGCAAAACATCCTCACGACTGTAATTGCTTATTTCGCCATACAGCGCGCTGTAGTCCTTATCTGTATACCCATCATCATTTACGGTATTCATGGTATACAGTCCAAGAACAGGATTAAGAACAAGCAAAAACAAAAGAATAAGCACTGTTCTTTTAGTCAATAGTTTACATATTTCGTTTTTTACTATATCCATTTTCAGTCCCCATTAAGATACAAATACAAGTCCTCAAGATTTGGCCGCACAGCCTCCTTCTGCCATCTGCCATCATACGAATCGGCAATAATGCGGGCTATGACACCGTCTGCATCCCTTGAAATATTGCTCACCTTGTATCCGGTGTTTACCTCATCTATCTCATTATCCGATAAAAAGATATTCCATACCTTTCCATCCAGCTCCTTAAGCAGCTTTGACGGAGAACCACTCCTTATTATTTTACCGTTGCTTAACATAACTATCTCTTTGGCGATAAACTCTACATCCGTAACCACATGAGTCGCAATAATAACAATCTTGTCCTTTGCAACCTCTGATATCAGATTGCGGATTCTGATTCTCTCCTTTGGGTCAAGCCCCGCCGTTGGCTCATCCAGTATAAGGATGCCGGGATTGCCTATGAGTGCCTGTGCTATCAGTGCTCTCTGCTTCATTCCACCCGAAAAAGACGCCAAGCTTTTTTCCTAAGAACATCATCAAGCTTTACCATGCGCACATAGTGCTCTATATCTTTACCGGCTTCACTCTTTTTTAACCCTTTCAGGGATGCCATAAAGTAAAGAAAGCGCCTAAGACTAAGCTCCGGATATATATTCTGCTGCTGCGGCATATATCCGAGAAGCTTCCTGTATTCACTTCCAAGCTCGTCTATGCCCCTTCCGTCAAGCAGCACACGGCCTTTTGATGGAGTCAGATTGTCAGAAATGAGATTCATCATAGTTGATTTACCGGCTCCATTAGGTCCCAAAAGCCCATATATGCCGGGTGTAAATGAAAAAGACACATCATCCAGCGCAGTTTTATCCTTATAAACTTTTGTAAGCCCCTCCAATTCAAGTGTCATTGCTTATATTCCTCCCACTGACTTCTCACGCTTTCAAGATAGCTGTCCATTCCATCTGCTGTAAGCTTTTGTACGGCACCGTCTAAAGTATCATCTACAGTGGCACCATGCAGTCCTGTCATGAAATCATCTAAATCTGTTGAAATACTGCCCATATTCTTAGTATCCGGTTCGAAGCCGATAAACGGAGACAATGTGGCATTGTCATAAAAGTCAAAAAACTCCTTCTTACGATTGTCCACATATTTCTCGTTCTTTGTCGGATAAACATTCACGAAAAGATTAAGACTAAACTTCGTCAGATAGTCATCATCCAGACTGCCTCCATCACAAGCTTCTGCAATGCCATCTTTTAGCTTATAATCCTTATCTTTTTCACCGTACAAAAGGATATTGCCATACTTTTCATTTCCATATAACAGACTAAGGAAATCCATCGCAGCAGAAGCATCCTTTGCTTTCTTTGCTACACCGATGGAGCCGTTTATCCTTGATGAAAGGTAAGTCTTTACTTCCTTTACCGTGATATTGTCCTTTTTGAAATTTTCATCCACGCTACCGACACATAAAGCAGCCGCAAAATTGCCTGCCTTGATATTTTTTAATATCTGAGCATCATTCAGCCCCGGATTGTTGAGATATGTTATCTCATTTGTCAAATCATCAGACATATAGCCGTCTTTCTTCATCCGGTCAAGCACCCTCAGATACCCGGTAAATTTCTGTGACTCTAAAGGATTTCCAACAGACATAGTATCATAGTCGAAGCAGAGCCCGTTTCTTATCTCACAGCCAAGCATATCATCAAATCTATATCCGTTTATGAGATACTCGAACCTTGGAGTATCACTTTTATCCCATTTAACACCCTGAAGTATCTGATATATTCCGTCTATGCTGCCATCCCATGCACTTATCGCATCGTCAGAAACGTAATCCCTGTTGAAGGCTGCATAAACTACTCCCTCATCACTTGCAAGTGCTGACGGAATCGAATAAATATGCTTATCGCATTTAACCATCTCCCAAAGATTCTTTGGAAAAGCCTCATAAAGTGTTTTTCCTTATCGCCTGATAAGATATCATCAAGATTCAGGACCAGATCCGAGCGTACCAGATCATACACCGGATTATTTCCGGCAGCATCACCGAAACCCAGGAATGCTATATCTTGTTTTACCGTTTTCCAAGGCTCCCTCAACAGCCTGTCCGTAATTGTCATAGGACAAGGTTTTGTATTTCGAGCTCATAATCATGTCCGTCCGCAGCAAGTGCATCGTTGAACTTCTTTAGATTATTCTTATCAATCTTACAAATATCAGGTACAGCAAACGTTATAACCTGCGCATCTGAATTTCTTTTGTTCTCTGATTCTTCTTTATCAGCTTTATCCGACTTTTTTGTTTTATCAGCCGACTCTGTCCGGCCTTCGCTGACAGCTCCGGCATTATCCGTTTTTCTGTTAAGGCAGACTGCCGCCACTGCTATAACAACAATGACTGCTACTGCAACCGCTATCAAAATACCCTTTTTCTTACTATTCTTCATCATCAAAACACCTCAATTCCTTTGGTTCAAATACTCCCTTGTTCAATTCATCAAGACTTATTACCCCAAGGCACAACT
>ENA-OQIP01000069-OQIP01000069.1-human-gut-metagenome-genome-assembly--contig:-NODE-69-length-22183-cov-3.633161_pt1 | contig 22183 bp, 23 predicted proteins | sample MGYA00242585_ERZ504750 | MGnify/ENA primary metagenome ERZ504750 (study PRJEB26092, sample SAMD00036441) | human gut metagenome | host: Homo sapiens | study: EMG produced TPA metagenomics assembly of...
CCGGGATGGACGGACCACTGGTGTATCTGTTGTCGACCAACGGCATGGCAGAGTAGCCAAGTCTGGAAGGGATAAACGCTGAAGGCATCTAAGCGTGAAGCCCCCCTCAAGATGAGATATCCCTCCTATAAGGAGTAAGACCCCTTGAAGACTACAAGGTAGATAGGGCAGAGGTGGAAGCATGGCAACATGTGGAGCTGACTGTTACTAATAGGTCGAGGGCTTAATCTGGTTAATAACGAAGAAAAACAGATCGGATTTGTATGAAGTTTTGAAGGTACAAACCTTAATAATCCTCGATAGCTCAATGGTAGAGCACTCGGCTGTTAACCGAGTTGTTGTAGGTTCGAGCCCTACTCGGGGAGTTTTCTTTTTCTTAGGCTCCATGGTCAAGCGGTTAAGACATCGCCCTTTCACGGCGGTAACACGGGTTCAAATCCCGTTGGAGTCATTTTTAGCACAGCAATGCGCTGAGTTAAAAGTCATAAGTCGTATGCCGATGTGGCTCAATTGGCAGAGCAGCTGATTTGTAATCAGCAGGTTATCGGTTCGAGTCCGATCATCGGCTTATATATTTGGACCATTAGCTCAGTTGGTTAGAGCAACCGGCTCATAACCGGTCGGTCCTGGGTTCGAGTCCCCGATGGTCCATTAAATTTTTTTCTTGCATTTTTGTGCAAACTGTGATATTATATATCACGCATTAAGTATTTGGCCTAGTGGCTCAGTTGGTTAGAGCGCCGCCCTGTCACGGCGGAGGTCACGGGTTCGAGTCCCGTCTGGGTCGTTTGTAGTGAGTATCTACTACAATTTTATATGGGATCTTAGCTCAGCTGGGAGAGCATCTGCCTTACAAGCAGAGGGTCACAGGTTCGAGCCCTGTAGGTCCCATTCATGCCGCAGTGGCGGAACTGGCAGACGCGCAGGACTTAAAATCCTGTTGTAGTGATACAGTACCGGTTCGATTCCGGTCTGCGGCATTCATTCAAAACACTTGACAAGGGTGTTATAATGAATGAGTAAATAAAATATGTGTGTGTAGCTCAGCTGGATAGAGCACTTGGCTACGGACCAAGGTGTCGGGGGTTCGAATCCTCTCACGCACGTTATATAGTATAGAAAGAGCAGGTTGTAATACCTGCTTTTTCTATACTACAAATCGTCCGCGGACGATTTGAACCCCAGGTTCGTTCTACACTTCGTTGCGGTCGGCACTAAGCGGAAGTCCACCAGACTTCCAGCGCCCTCTCACGCACGTTATATAATTTGGATTTTATGTTTTCTAATGATAAAATTATATAGAGTTGAAAATGAAATAATAACATAATTGAGGCACGGAGTATTAATTCCGTGCCTCAATTGTTTTATCCGGATTACCTTTCTGTTGTAAAATAAAGGGCGTTATTTCAGTGCAGATATAATTTTGAAATATGGCTTGAAAAGGCTGTAATATTTCAGACCATCTGTCTCACCGTAGCTCTTTGTGATGGCAGATCTTATGCCATTGAGATTCTTTGTTTTATTCTTGTTTTTTTCAAGAAAATCAACAAAATTTCCGGGATCATTAATATCACTGTGTGCGAAAATTATACCTGTAAAACGCTCTACCTTCTTTTTACGCGTGAGCTTTTCAGGAGTAAAAGAGTAGGATTTGTCTTTTATGGTTTTATAAATTGTCTGACCCTGTTTCATACCATAAACATGAACCAGCGTCTCATGAAGCTTGAGCAGATTGTCTTTTCCCATGCAGTTTAGGAAAGAATCTACCTCAAAATGGTCGAAGTCTTCGGAGACTGTCGATACTTCGGAAATATCTGATGTATCAATGCTGTCCGTTGAAGATTTAGCCTCATCTGCTTCGTTTTTATTTGAGCCGTTACCAGAACCGTTATGAGGTGTTTGTTCGTCAGTGGATGTTAAGTCATCATTAGTCATAAGCTTATCACTTGGCGGTAAGTCATCGTTAGTTGCAAGCTCATCACCTAACGGTTCACTGTCTGTATAACTGCTATGATTGCCATCGATAAGTTCATTCAGATTGTAAGACTTTGCGGTGATAGCATCGGTATCAGTATTGATATTGGTATTGTTATTGACGTTATCTTCCTTGGATGGAATATCTGCTACTACCTGATACTTGATGTTTTTTCTTCGCTGGACAGCCTGTTTGCAGAAATTTACATTGAATCTGCGTACAGCGAATCCCTTATCTTTCCAGAACCTTACAGCAGGGTCATAGCCTGTGTCATTGCTCATTATGATGTACTCATCAGCACATGAGGCTGCTGATACATCTGCTGTGTTTGCAACGATATGAGTAGCTGAAGAATTATCATTATATGGCTTTGTGTTATCTTGTATTTCAGTGTTGCCTGATGCACGTTCACATGTGCTTTCACTGAGGGAATCATTGTGTCCAATCAGATAACCCATATAGGATACCAGCTGAAAATCGAGGGCATTCGTTCCCTCATAGCATTCCTCAAATCGTACATTAATACTGTTGTTTTCCATAAGCCTGATGACTGACATGTATGACATGTGAGGTGATTTTTTTGTGTAAAACACTACGATTTCGTCTTCCTCATCTGCCATATCAAACAGCATCAGCCAGTTGTCGTTGACATTTTCGCTGTCTACTAAAAAGTGTCTGATAATAATCACCATTAATCCGGACAAAAGTATTGTAACATGAGTTTGAAATAATGGCAAATAAACATGATTTTTAGAAATCTTAGAAATGTTAACAATACAAAGTGCGCAACGTATGATATAATTTTTATATGCTTTGAGGATGAGGGGGAGAAAATGAGAGGCAAAGAAATAAATAAACCGATGCTTGAAATCTGCTGTGGCAGCTTTTCGGATGTGAAAACAGCATATGAAAATGGTGCAGACAGGGTTGAACTGAACAGTGCCCTATATATGGGAGGGCTGACACCTACACTCGCCAATTTAATATATGCAAAGGAAAAATGCAATATACCGGTAGTGGCAATGGTTCGGCCGAGGGGTGGCGGATTTTGCTATTCGGATGAAGAATACGACACTATGCTTATGGATGCAAAAATTCTTTTAGAGCATGGAGCAGACGGTATTGCGTTTGGATTTCTGACAGAGGAAAAAATGCTTGACAAAAAGCGCACAAAGGAAATGATAGAGCTCATTCATGAGTATGGCAGGGAAGCTGTGTTTCACCGCGCCTTTGACTGCATAGATAATCAGGACAGTGCAGCGGAGAAGCTTATTAGGCTTGGCGCAGATCGTATCCTCACAAGCGGTGGAGCAGTAAATGTATGGGATGGCAGAAAACAGCTTAAGCATCTTCAAAATCAATATGGAAAAGATATTACTATTCTGGCAGGAAGCGGCGTGAATGATACCAATGTGAGAGCACTTATCGAATACACGGGAATTACGCAGGTGCACAGCTCGTGTGGCTCATGGAAGTGTGATGTGACAGCAGCGGGCAATGCAGTAGATTTCTCGTATGATGAAGCGATGAAGAACTGCTATCAGTGTGCGGATGCAGGTAAAGTTAGGAAGCTTGCGGAAGAGGTAAGTGGAGAGGACAGCAGCATGATCGGTACAGAAGGGACAGCCGACTATCTGGTTGATGCCGTAAAGAGAAGATTTGGACTTGAATAATACATATACAATTAAATACCGGATTGTGTTATAATATGTCTGTCGGCGGATTCGTCGGCAGACTTTTTTTAAGGAGAGTAAAATGAGAGTATTAACAGATTTAGAGCCAAAGAACGTTTTTTCGTTTTTCGAGGATATATGCAGTATTCCTCATCCATCATACAAGGAAGAGAAAATCAGTAATTATCTGGTGGAGTTTGCAAAGGCAAGAGGCCTTGAGCATTACCAGGATGAGCTTCACAATGTGATAATCATAAAGGAAGCATCAGAAGGATATGAGGATGTGGAGCCAATCATACTGCAGGGGCACATGGATATGGTTTGCGAGAAGACACCTGACTGTGATAAGGATATGGACGAGGAAGGCCTGGACCTTTTGATAGATGGTGATTTTATCTCGGCAAAGGGCACTACACTCGGTGGAGATGACGGTATCGCGGTGGCATATGCGCTTGCTATTTTGGACGATGACAGCCTGTCACATCCACGCCTTGAGTTTGTATGCACTGTATGCGAGGAGGTCGGCATGGAGGGTGCTACAGGCATCGATGTGTCTATGCTTAAGGGAAAGAAGCTTCTTAATATGGACAGCGAGGAGGAGGGCGTGATGCTCGCAAGCTGCGCCGGTGGATGCAGAGCCGATGTGAAGCTGCCTGTAGAGAGAGAGACAGTGAGCGGAACAAAGCTTACTGTGAGCTTATCAGGTCTCACTGGCGGACACTCAGGCTCAGAGATTGATAAGGGAAGGGGCAATGCCAATATTCTTATGTCCAGACTGCTTCGCGACGCATCGGCACCTGTAGCTATAGCTTCTATAGATGGCGGCAGAAAGGATAATGCCATTCCAAGAGAGTGTACTGCACAGATTATTGTAGCACCTGATGAGGCTGCGGCAGTGAAGGCTTCGATAGAACAGGCAGCAGCTGAGATTGCGGATGAGTTTAAGGCATCGGATCCTGACCTTAAGCTTACGGTGTCAGAGGAGACTGACTGCAGTGAGTCAGCTATAAGTGCAAAGGACAGCGCAAGGGTTATCGCACTTATCGAGGCACTGCCAAACGGCATCATCAGAATGAGCCGGGAAATAGATAAGCTTGTTGAGACCTCGCTTAATCTGGGAGTTTTAAAATCAGACGATGCTGCTGTCATTTTAAGATACGCAGTCAGAAGCTCTGTCGGTGTGGCTAAAAAAAGCCTTAAGAACCAGCTTGTCTGCATAGCAGGCGCTTTTGCGGCAGAGGTTACATTTGAGGGCGATTATCCTGCATGGGAGTACAAGAAGGATTCAAAGCTCCGCGAGGATATGGTACGGATTTTTGAGGAGATGTATGGCAAAAAGCCTACAGTTGAGGCTATTCATGCCGGTGTCGAGTGCGGACTTTTAAGCGGCAAGATTGAAGGACTCGACTGTATATCAATGGGACCTGACATGTATGATATCCATACGACTGAGGAGAGGCTTTCCATATCCTCTGCAAAGAGGTCATATGAGTATATACTCAGAGTGATTGCGTGCAAATAAATAGTTATTCAAGGCTTTTGATAAAGGAAAGAGGTGTCATATGATACCTCTTTTTAAATGCCCTGTGAAAATAGCTCAGATTGTGAAATCCGACAGACAGTGAGACATCTAAAATTGAGGTGTTGCCGCGCTCGAACTGTTCCACGGATTTTTCAAGACGCACATTGTTGATATACTGCACGCAGGTCATGTTCATGTGTTTTTTGAAGAAACGCATGAAGTGGTATTCACTGAAATAGCAAAGCCCGGCAAGCTCTGCAACCTGGATGCTTTCGGCATAGTGCACCTCGATGTAATCGAGCACATTTTTGAGTTTATCGGAGGATGTGTTGACACCAAAATCAGCATTTTTTTCACTGTATTGCAGCAATAGAAATATTGCCTGAAGCAGAAATGCCTTTAGGGCCAGCTCATAGCCGAATTCCTGACTGGAGTATAGCTTTGTTATGCGCATGAAGCATTTGCAAAGGGATGAATATGCCGGATGCTTCGGTGCAATCAGGTAAGGCATGGCAAACTCATGGTTGATTAGCGGAGTCAGATATCTTGAAGAGCATATATCGGTATTGTTTCCACCTAAAAAATTGATATGGAATACATACGTTTCCGAGTAAAAATTCGTCGCAGTCCCTTATTGAAATGGAATGCAGCAGCAGTGGTGGAATAAAGATGATATCGCCTTCCTTTGCTTCATATTCGAGCAAATCAATCTGATAGGTGCATGAGCCCTTTGTAATCAGTGTGAGCTCTGCCTCATCGTGCCAGTGTGTAGTGATGACAGGGTAATCTGCTGCAAGTCTTGTTATATATTTCTGAACGGGGAAAAATACTTCTCCGTGCTTTGCGTTTTCTTTCTGCCCGAGGGCAGGCGGATTATTGTTTTTCATATTGTTGTTTCTCCATAGCTTTTAAAACTATACCCTTTAAAATTATAAGAGCAGTATTGTGTTATAAAATGAAAAAATATTGCAAGAATTTATACTAAACACTTTCTATAATAGCAGTATAATACATCAAGACAAAGTGCTCAAGATGTAAATGAGAGCAAAATTTATGATTAGATAAGAGGTACACATTATGGAGAGAAAATGGTGGCATGACAAGGTGGCATATCAGATTTATCCAAAGAGCTTTCTGGATACAAACGGTGACGGAATAGGAGATTTAAGAGGTATCATTTCAAAGCTGGATTATTTAAAATCGCTTGGAATTGACATCATATGGCTGTCTCCGATATATAAATCGCCATTTGTGGATCAGGGCTATGACATATCTGATTACTATGCGATAGCTGAAGAATTCGGCACTATGGAGGAGTTTGATGAGCTCCTTGCCGAGGCAAAGAAGCGTGATATGCACATCATCATGGATCTGGTAATAAATCACTGCTCGGATAAGCACGAATGGTTTCAAAAGGCACTTAAGGATCCGGATGGAGAGTATGCTGATTACTTTTATTTCAGAAAAGGTAAAAACGGCAATCCGCCGAGCAATTACCGCTCTTATTTTTGGCGGAAGCTGCTGGGAGAAGGTGCCGGGGCACGGACAAGTATTATCTGCACATGTTTGCGAAGGAACAGCCGGATTTAAACTGGGAGAATGAAAAGCTAAGACAAAAGCTTTATGAGATGATTAACTGGTGGCTTGATAAGGGCTTGTCAGGATTTAGAATAGATGCGATAATCAATATAAAGAAAAATCTCGATTTCCCTGATTTTGAGCCGGATGCAGAGGACGGACTGGCTGCCTGCTACAAGATGGTTGAAAGTGCAGAAGGTGTCGGGGAGTTCTTAGAGGAATTAAAGAACAATACATTTAAGAAGTATGATGCATTTACGGTTGGCGAGGTATTCAATATGAAGCCTGAGGAGCTGCCGGAGTTTATCGGTGAGAATGGGCATTTTTCAACGATATTTGATTTTTGTGCACAGTGCTTAAGTGATGGAGAGCATGGCTGGTATGATGCACCGAAGATAGATTTTGATACATGGAGAAAGGCCATTCTTGGTTCACAGCTTGAGACAGAAAAGTACGGCTTTAAGGCCAATATCATAGAAAACCACGATGAGCCGAGAGGCGCTTCAAGATTTTTACCAAAGCATGCTCAAAATCCTGCCGGAATAAAGATGTTAGGAACTGTCAGCGTACTGCTTCGAGGCATTCCGTTTATATACCAGGGACAGGAAATCGGTATGCAAAATGCAAAATGGAACAGTATAGATGAGTATGACGATATCAGCACAAAGGATCAGTACAAGGCAGCACTTGCAGCAGGTTTATCAAAGGAGCAGGCACTTGCAGCCTGTGGAAGGATGAGCAGGGATAATGCAAGGACACCTATGCAGTGGAGTGATGAGGCAAATGCTGGTTTTACCACAGCAAAGCCATGGCTTAAGGTCAATGAAAACTATAAGGCTATCAATGTTGCGGCGCAGGAAAAGGATCCTTCATCTGTTTTGAACTATTACAGAAGGCTTGTGGCACTGCGAAAGTCAGATGAATTTAAGGAGCTGTTCACCTACGGCAGATGTGTTCCGGCATATGAGGATACAGATGGCATCATGGCTTATTACAGAGAGGATGAAAATAAGCGCGTGCTGGTTGTGGCAAATTTTGGCAGTAAAGAGGCACAAATCATGCTGGATGGCAGTGTGAAAAAGGTGCTTTTGTCCAACACAAATGATGCTGAAAAGAGCACTGTTTCAGTGGGAGCATCCGAGCTTAAGCTTGAAAGCTGTGAGGTTTTGGTGGTGCTTGTAAAATAGCATAATTTGATACAGCATTAAAGAAACTAGGCTGAATTTTTACAAAAAGAGACAGCTAAAAGAGATAACAAAAAGAGATAATGAAGAGATAAGGAGGGCATGATGAGCAAAAACAATAATGAAAAATGGTGGAAAAAGGCGGTAGTTTACCAGATTTATCCAAAGAGCTTTCAGGATTCTAACGGAGACGGCTTTGGTGATTTACAGGGTATCATCAAAAGACTGGATTATCTTGAGACGCTTGGAATCAATGCAATATGGCTTTCGCCGGTATTCAAATCACCGCAGGCGGACAACGGTTATGACATTTCGGATTACAGGGATATTGATCCGACGTTTGGCAGTCTCGATGATATGGAGGAGCTCATAAACGAGGCAAAGAAGCACAATATAAGGATTATGATGGATCTTGTCTTAAATCATTCTTCAAACGAGCACAGGTGGTTCAAGGAGGCTAAAAAGAGCAAGGACAATCCATACCATGACTACTATATTTGGAGAGACGGAGATGAAGGCGTGCCGCCAAGTGATATGAAGGCTTGTTTCGGTGGAAGCGCATGGGAATATGTGCCGGAAATCGGACAGTATTATTTCCATCAGTTTTTACCGGAGCAGCCGGATTTAAACTGGGAGAATCCAAAAGGTCAGAAGAGCAATCTACGATATGATTCTCTGGTGGATGGACAAGGGAGTCGGCGGCTTCAGACTTGATGTAATCGACCAGATAGCAAAAGAACCGGACAAGAGAATCACCATAAACGGACCAAGGCTTCAGGAATATTTTAAGGAACTGAGCAGGGAGACATTCCAGAAGGGCGACCTGATTACCGTAGGTGAGGCATGGGGCGCAGACACAGAGCGCGCAAAGCTTTACAGTAATCCGGATGGCAGCGAGTTTTCTATGGTGTTCCAGTTTGAGCACATAGGGCTTGACCAGAAGGAGGGCGGCGAGAAATGGGACCTTGCACCGCTTCCGTTTAAAAAGCTCAAAAAGATAATGGCTCACTGGCAGAATGAGCTCTACAACTGTGGCTGGAACAGTCTGTTCTGGGACAATCATGACCTGCCGCGTATCGTGTCAAGATGGGGCAATGACAGGGAGTACAGAGTGGAATCTGCAAAGATGCTTGCTATATTGCTGCACGGCATGCAGGGTACACCATACATCTATCAGGGCGAGGAGCTGGGCATGACAAATGTACAGTATGATATCGAGGATTATAAGGACTGTGAAATCATAAACATGTACCATGAGCGCCTTGAAAAAGGATACTCAAAGGATGAAATCATGAAGTCCATTTACGCAAAGGGCCGTGACAATGCAAGGACACCTATGCAGTGGGATGACTCGGCAAATGCCGGCTTCACCACAGGAACACCTTGGATAAAGGTAAATGACAATTACGACAAAATAAATGCCAAATCACAGGTGGATGACCCTGATTCAATCTTTAGCTGCTACAAGAAGCTTGTTCAGCTGAGAAAGGATTATCCGGTATTTGTTGATGGTAAATTTACACTTTTACTTGAGGATGATGAGAATATTTTTGCATACAGCAGAAAGAATGAAGAAAAAACCATGATTGTTGTGTGCAATTTCTTTGACAAGGAGATACCAATGCCGCTTGCAAAGGAGTGTGAGGGCATGGAGGTGCTGATTTCAAATTATAAGGATACCTCTGATATGTCAGTGCTCAGACCTTATGAGGCCAGGATGTATATACGATAGATAAAATTGATACCGCTTGTTTTTATAAAGGTGTTTTATAAAAGCAGGCGGTATTATTGTATTTTTTAAAGATAATGTATATAATAAGTTACCGAAAAAATTCAATGGACGATGAAAGGTACCAATTCCATGTTTGATATAATAATAATAGGCAGTGGTCCGGCAGGACTGTCTGCAGCAATATATGCAAAGAGAGCCAATCTGAATGTGGCAGTAGCAGAAAAAGAATACGAGGGGACAGGCCAGATAGCCGAGAGCGGAAATGTGAACAACTATCTGGGGCTTCCCAACATAAACGGATATGACCTGGGAGAAAAATTCAGGGAGCATGCAGTGTCTCTTGATGTAGAATTTATCGAAAAAGAAGCAGTGCAGATAGAAGCAGTGCAAAATGGTGAGAAAGAAGAATCAGTGATATACAGAGTGAAATTCGATGATGACACGATAGCAGAGGCAAGAGCGCTCATCTATACCGCAGGAGCATATCCGAGAAAGGCAGGAGTGCCGGGAGAGGCTGAGTATACCGGTAAGGGAGTATCTTACTGCGCAATCTGTGACGGAGCATTCTATAAAGGAAAGACAGCCGCAGTGCTGGGCGGCGGAGATACCGCTTTGGATGATGCATTATATCTGTCCGATATATGTGAGAAGGTCTATCTGGTTCACAGAAGAGACAGCTTCCGCGGTGCACAGAGCACAGTTGAGCTCTTAAAGCAGAAAGAAAATGTAGAGCTTGTCCTAAACGAAACAGTGACAGAAATATATGGAAGAAAAAAAGCCGACAGGCATAAAGCTTAAAAGTGGCAGGACACTGGCTGTAGACGGAGTATTCGTGGCATATGGCTCAGTACCGCAGTCAGAGCTTATAAAGAATCTGGTGCAGCTCGATGAGAGAGGATATGTAGTGGCAGGTGAGGACGGCATCACATATGCTGCAACAAAAAATGGTGACCATGATAGAAGCGTCCAGCCGGGACTGTATGTGGCGGGAGATGTCCGTACCAAGACACTGCGTCAGGTGGTAACCGCAGTATCTGACGGAGCAAATGCCGCAACGACAGCCGCAGAGTATTTAAGGGACATTAATGGCTATAAACAAAATATATAACCACGCACAAATAATTTGTATAACTGATAGCATTGACTTTCAACCCACACGTTTGTATAATAATCTCATCAATTCCTAGTAACACAATAGACTATGTAAGAATTAACGAGAATAAGAAAACAATGAGATTTAATACAAGCTTACTTCATGCCGGCGTGACAAAAGAGACAAATGGCTCTACACTGCCACCGGTATATCAGACAAGCGCCTTCGAGCAGGAGAGCGCGGCAGATCTGGAAAAAATATTTGAAAACAAAGCTCCGGGCTACTGTTACACAAGAGTTGCCAATCCTACGATTACAGCTTTTGAGAACAGAATAACAAAGCTTGAGGGAGGAATAGCATCGGTGGCATGCGCATCAGGCATGGCGGCACTGATGAATACCTTCTTAAATATACTAAGCAGTGGAGATGAGCTCATCTCAAGCGCCAGCCTCTACGGTGGCACAATAGATTTATTCCATGATCTTGAGGCCTTCGGCATCACAACCAGATATGTCGAGAACAACAACTGGCAGCAGATAGAGGACAGCATCAACGAGCATACCAGACTGATTTTTGCAGAGACTATCGGTAATCCCTGCCTGGATGTCACAGATATTGAGAAGCTTGCAGAGATAGCACACGCACATGATATACCGCTTGTAGTTGACAATACCACATCGACAGCTTACCTGATACAGGTTTTAAAGCATGGAGCTGATATCGTGGTCAATTCATCTTCCAAATATATCAATGGAAGCAGCAATGCAATCAGTGGTATTCTGACAGACTCAGGTAAGTTCAAATGGAACAAGAACAGATATCCGGGTTTTGCAGATTATGTGAAGTATGGACCTATGGCATTTGTCGCAAAGCTGAGAAACAGTCTTTTCAGAAATATGGGTGCCTGTTTAGCTCCGGTGAATGCATACTTAAATATTATAGGACTTGAGACACTCGGTCTTAGAATGGAAAGAGAATGCTCTAATGCACTCGAGCTTGCGTCGTGGATAGAAAACAATTATCCTGACATAAAGGTTAATTATCCGGGGCTTGAGAGCAGCAAATGGCATGAAATAGCAAAAAAACAGCTCACAAACGGCTATGGAGCAATCTTTACAATCAGGGTTGGCAGCAAGGAAAAGGCATTTAAATTTATAGACAGCCTGACGATTCCATACACACTCAGCAATATCGGAGATACAAAGACACTTGTCATTCATCCGGGCTCCACAATCAGTCTTCACAGCACAGATAAGCAGAAGGAGGATGCAGGAGTATTTGAGGATCTTATAAGAGTCAGCGTGGGTATCGAGGATATAGATGACCTCAAGGAGGATTTTGCACAGGCTTTTGCAAATATAGCTGATTAAGCCATAATAATAAGGTATCAATGTGTATGCAAATGAGAGCGTGCATATGCATTTACATATAAAACAAAACATTAACATATTTACACAGTAAGGAGATTAAAAATGGCGGAGAAAGTTGATTACGCGGCCCTAAAAAAGGGCGGATTCATGAGACAGAAGCAAAAGGGCTGTTTCTCGCTTAGAATTGCGGTTGTAGGAGGAAATCTTACAGCAGAAAATATCAAAACAGTAGCAGAGGTTGCTGAGAAATACGGACACGGATATGTTCATATGACATCGCGTCAGGGTATTGAGATTCCTTTTATCAAGGTTGAGGATATCAATGTGGTAAAAGAGGAACTGGCAAAGGGCGGTGTAGGAACAGGTGTCTGCGGACCGAGAGTACGTACTGTCACAGCGTGTCAGGGCTCAGAAATCTGTCCTAGCGGATGTATCGATACATACACCCTGGCTAAGGAACTTGATGAAAGATACTTCGGAAGAGAGCTTCCTCACAAGTTCAAGTTTGGTGTCACAGGCTGTCAGAACAACTGCTTAAAGGCTGAGGAAAACGATGTCGGAATCAAAGGCGGCATGACAGTAGAGTGCAGCCATGACGATTGTATCCAGTGTGGTGTATGTGTGAAGGCATGCCGCGAGGGTGCACTTTCAATGGAGGATGGCAGGATTGTCATCGACAGAGACAAATGTAACAACTGTGCGCGCTGCGTAAAGAGCTGTCCGACAGATGCATGGAAGGGAACTCCGGGATATATCGTATCGTTTGGAGGACTTTTCGGAAACCACATCTATAAAGGAGAGCAGCTTGTTCCGATTATCCGCGACAAGGAAACTCTTTTCAGAGTGACAGATGCAGCAATTAGTTTCTTCGAGAAGCATGCAAACGGTGGTGAGCGTTTCAGACTTACTCTTCAGAGAGTGGGCGAGGAAGAGTTCAAAAAAGAGATTCAGGCAGCATACGAGGGTAAATAATCCCCGTGTATAGCAGGAAATATCCGGCATGCATAAACAACAACGGTTACGGCAAAAATATAATAAATATGAGTATAGGAAGGGAGATGCAAAATGGCAGATATAGCATTCGACGATCAGGTAGATATAACTGACAAGGTTTGCCCTCTTACATTTGTAAAGGCAAAGGTAGCAATAGAGGAATTAGATGACGGTGAGGTGCTTGCAATCCGTATGAATGATGGAGAGCCGGTACAGAATGTTCCAAGAAGCATGAAGGAAGAGGGACACAAGATACTTAAGCTCGAGGACAACGAGGATGGAACATACACTCTTTACGTCAGAAAGGTTGAGGACTAATCATGGCAGCAAGAATTTCAAAGGCGGATTTCGATGAAAAAGTATTAAAAAGCAAGCTTCCGGTAATTGTTGATTTTTACTCGGATTCATGTGTGGCCTGCAAGAAGCTGGCACCGGTTCTCGGAGATATCGAGGATGATTATGAGGATAAGCTTCACGTATACAAGGTCAACACAAACTTTGACGGAGAGCTAGCTGATGAGTATGAGGTGACTGCGAATCCGACACTGCTTTTTGTAAAAGACGCAGAGGTCTTAGACAGAAAGATCGGCGTACAAAAGCCTGCCGATTTGAAGGCGTGGGTTGAAGCATTATTATAGTTTTTAGATTATTATATAAAGCAGTCTGATACAGGATAATAACACTTACAGATACCACAATCTGTGACACAGGAGGAAATAAAATGACTATCACAGTAGCAGGAGAGAAGAAAGAATATAAGGATGGACTTACATTACCGGAGCTTATCGAGCTTGAGAATGTAGATATGCCTGAGTATGTAACAGTTTCAATAAATGAGGAATTTGTTGCCACAGAGGATAAGCCAAAGACAGTGCTTAAGGATGGCGACAATGTAGAGTTCCTTTACTTCATGGGAGGTGGATGCTAATGGCAATGACTGATGAGCAGATCGAGCGCTATTCACGCCACATTATCCTTAATGAGGTGGGCGTTAAAGGTCAGAAGAAATTATTAAAGGGCAAGGTGCTTATTATCGGTGCCGGCGGACTTGGAGCTCCGGCAGCCATGTATCTTGCGGCAGCAGGCGTCGGTACAATCGGCATTGTGGATGCGGATGAGGTAGATTTATCCAACCTGCAGAGACAGATTATCCACGGAACAGCCGATGTGGGCAAAGCCAAGGTAAAGTCAGCAAAAGAGACAATGAACGCCATGAACCCGGACGTTCAGGTCAATACATACCGTATGTTTGTAGATGCGTCAAACATCAGAGAGCTTATCAGGGATTATGATTTCATCATCGATGGAACTGACAATTTCCCGGCAAAGTTCTTAATCAACGATGCATGTGTGCTTGAGAAAAAGCCGTTTTCACATGCAGGAATCATCCGTTTCAAGGGTCAGCTCATGACATATGTGCCGGGAGAGGGACCTTGCTACAGATGTGTATTCAAGAATCCGCCACCAAAGGATGCAGTGCCTACATGTAAGCAGGCAGGCGTTATCGGAGCTATGGGCGGAGTAATCGGTTCGCTTCAGGCTATGGAGGCTATCAAGTATTTAATCGGTGTTGGAGAGCTGCTCACAGGATATCTGCTTACATATGATGCACTCACCATGGAGTTCCACAAGATTAAGCTTCCAAAGGATACACACAACTGTGCAGTCTGTGGCGACCATCCGACCATTCTCGAGCCAATCGACTACGAGCAGGAGGTCTGCGAGGAGACAGCGGGCAGATTTGATGCACCTCGTACACAGGAATAAAAAGACAGTAAGGAAAGGAACGATATGAGTATCATAAGAATGAAATATCCGTTTCTGGATGAAATAGCAAAATATGCTAAAGAGCATCTGCCGGAGGAGGCGTGCGGTCTGATAGCAGGCAGTGAGGACGAAAACGGTCGTCTCATCACAAAGGTATATTACCTGACGAATACAGACCATGCCGAGGACCATTTCACAATGGATCCAAAGGAACAGCTGGCAGCCATAAAGGACATGAGAGCAAACGGTCTTAAGCCGCTTGGCAACTGGCATTCACATCCGTCTAGCCCTTCAAGGCCATCGGATGAGGATATAAAGCTTGCATACGATCCAAATGCGAGCTACATGATAATGTCGCTTATGGCAGAAAATCCTGTAATCAACTCGTTTCATATCGAGGGTGGACAGGTCACGAAAGAGGATTTACGAATATATTCTGATGAATATTACTTCTAAATCATATGTTAATGTTTTGAGTCGCAGCGAAAGCTGCAAAGAAAAGTCAGCTTCATCGAAGATGGCTTTTCTTTTTTAGAGAAAGATGTTATTATAGCATGTATATTTAATAAAACGAAAGAGCGTGCGAAAATGAAATTAAAAACAAAGGAACTTACAACATGTGCACTTTTTGCGGCACTTATAGCAGTTGGAGCATTTATCAAGATTGATATTCCGCTTCCTATGTACACCATGCATTTTACATTACAGTGGTTCTTTGTGCTGATGGCGGGATTTCTGCTCGGGGCAAAGCTTGCACCGATTAGCGTGATAGTGTATCTGTGCATAGGACTGGTGGGAGTGCCTGTATTTGCAGCAGGCGGTGGTCCTACATACATTTTAAGACCGGGATTTGGATTCCTATTAGGCTTTATGCTTGCAGCATTTTTAATCGGAGCAATCACAGAAAAGCTTAAAAAGACCAATGCGTTTACACTCATTCTTCCGGCAACGGTCGGACTGGTGGCATATTATACAGTTGGAGCGATATACTTTTACTGCATGAAGAATTTCTATGCGGCAACACCTGTCAGCTGGGGCATAGTAATAGTGGATTACTGTCTGATAACTGTTGCACCGGACTTTATATTATGCGTATCGGCAGCAGTGTTTTCAGCTAAGCTTCGTCCTGTTTTTGCAGGAATATTAAACGGTTACAGTGTGAAGAATAAGGTGGAAAATAAAGCATAAAGAGTATAATAAAGTATAAAATAAGGCATAAAATAAGGCATGAAATAATGTATGAAATAAAGTATGGATATGGTATTACAGGGAGATAAAAATGGCGTATTTTCCGATGTTTGTGGATATGACGGAAAGAGAGTGTCTGATCGTCGGCGGTGGAAATGTGGCATACCGCAAGGTGATCGTAATGCTGGATTTTGGCGCGAAGGTCACGGTTGTGGCAGAGGATATATGTGATGAGCTGAGAAAGCTTACAATTGATGATATAGCAAGCGAGGATAAAACGGGCTCATATACGGCAAATAAAGAAAACAATCAGACGGACTCGGATGCAGCAGATAGAATTACGTTCATAAAAAGAAAGTTTGAACGAAAAGACTGTGACGGCATGGAAATGGTTATCGCTGCCACTGATGACAATGCTTTAAATCATGAGATTGCAGAGTATTGTAAAGCTAAGGACATCATGGTAAATGCGGTCGATCAGAAGGCTGATTGCAGCTTTATTTTTCCGTCATACATAAAGGAAAAGAATCTTGTTGCGGCATTTTCGAGCGGAGGAAACAGCCCTGTGCTGACTCAGTATCTGAAAGGCAAAGAGCAGGAGATTCTTACTCCGTTTCTTGGTGAACTGAATGAATACATGGGACAGATCCGCGAAAAAGTAATAGCGCAATATGACACGGAAGCCGAGAGAAAGCGTGTGTTTAAAGAAATATTGTGTGCAGCTATTGATAATGGAAGAATTCCGGAAATATAGTTTAAAGTATGGTATTACAGATTTTAAGTTGTTGTTCATTTATAAATGATAAATGGAAAATGGCATGATCCGTAGGAGAGTAAAATGAGGTATTTAATAGGAACGAGAGGCTCAAAGCTTGCTCTTGTTCAGACTGATTACGTGATAGATAAGTTAAAAAGAGCATATCCGGATGATGATTTTAAGGCTGTTATCATAAAGACAACAGGCGATTTAGAGCAGAAAAAGGCACTCGATAAGATTGGCTCAAAAGGGTATCTTCGTAAAGGAGATAGAGGACGAGCTTTTATCGGGAAAGATTCATATGGCAGTCCATTCCATGAAAGACATGCCTGATGAACCGGCAGCAGGGCTTACATTTGCAAAGGCATGGAAGCGTGAAGATCCAAGGGATGTTTTGGTGCTAAAAAATGCCGCTTCACTGGATGAGCTTCCTTATGGTGCCGTGATAGGAACCGGAAGTAAGCGCAGAAAGTATCAGCTTTTAAAGCTGCGTCCTGACATTAAGGTGGTTGGCATACGCGGAAATATCGATACGAGGCTTCGTAAGCTATATGATAGTGAAATTATATATGAAGAGGTTGCCGATAATACTGTAAATAACAATGAGATAGCTAACGAAAAACAGAATAAGTATAACGAATATAGACTGGATGGAATCGTACTTGCAGCGGCGGGAATAAAGCGTATCGGAAGAGATTCTGAGATCACACAGTACTTTTCAGAGGATGATATGATTCCGGCTCCGGCACAGGGCACACTTGCGCTTGAGCTACGTGCTGACAATGCTAAGCTGATGGCAAAGCTTGATGCTTTGTCAGATGAGAAAACCAATCTGTGCGCAGGCATTGAGAGAGAATTTTTAAAGCGAATCGGTGGAAACTGTCATCTGCCTGTGGCTGCATACTGTGATATTGTAAGTGAAAAAGACCGCGGTAATGACAGCAACAAAAATAACAGGCTAAAGCTTCTTGCGATGTTTGGTTCAGAGGATGGAAAACAGCTTGCCAGGACAGAGCAGGTATGGGATATGACATCAGACAGAAACGATATTGTGGAGCGTGCGGTGCACGATATTCGGTATAAATTAGAAATCGACTAAAAATATCAAGTCATAATTTTTAATCATAATAATTCAGTAGAAAAATAATTAGGAAAATCATGAGAGAAAACACAGGAAAAGTAGTATTAGTTGGAGCAGGACCGGGAGATACGGGCCTGCTCACTTTAAAAGGAGAAAAATATATAAAACAGGCGGATTGTCTGGTGTATGACAGGCTGTCATCACCAGAGTTTCTTTCAATGGTAAAGGCAGGCTGTGAGCTTATTTATGTGGGCAAGGAAAATCACAAGCATGTCATGAAGCAGGATGCCATAAACGAGCTTTTGTACGAGAAATCAAAATATCATGAGCTTGTAGTCCGTTTAAAGGGCGGAGATCCGTATGTCTTTGGAAGAGGCGGAGAGGAAGCTCTCTACCTGGTAGATAGAAATGTGGAGGTAGAAGTGGTACCGGGTGTCAGTTCGTCGGTTGCAGCGCTTGCGGCTGCAGGAATACCTATCACACACAGAGGTATAGCAAAAGGCTTTCAGGTCATCACTGCGCACAGCAGAAAGGATGAGGAGACAGATATAGACTATTCCCTTCTTACAGATGAGACAATCACCTGCGTATTTTTGATGGGTCTCGCGCATGTAAAAAGCATTGTAGCAGGGCTTATGAAAGCAGGACGAAGAGCGGATACTCCGGCAGCAGTGATATCGAACGGCACACTTGCCGCGCAGCGCAAATGTATAGGAACGCTTGCGGATATCGGAGAAAAGATTGAGGAAGCAAAGCTGACATCACCGGCTATAATCGTTGTGGGAGATGTGGTTTCACTGAATGACAGGCTTGATTTCTTTGAAAAAAGACCGCTGTTTGGAAGAAAAATCACAGTACCGTATATCAAAACAAACGAATTGATAGCAAAATTACAGCAGCTTGGAGCAGATGTCACACCGGTTAAGACAGGCATAATTAAACCAGTTATAATTCCTGAATTTGCCGATAAGGTAAGATCGGCAGACTGGATTGTTTTTACAAGCAAAAATGGTGTAAGATCATTTTTCTATAATCTGGATCTGGCAGGGGCTGACATCAGGCTTATAGCAAGTGCAAGGTTTGCAGTGGTGGGAAAAGCTACAGAAAAAGAGCTTGCAAAGCATCACATAAAGGCAGATATTATTCCGGCAGAACAGACCGGAAAAGGACTTGCAGGAGAATTGAGTTCGTATATGGGCGATAATGATGAAATCAAAGTCTGCATTTTCTCGGCAAAGGAGGCTTCACCTGACATTGAGGCAGGGCTTAAAGAAATATGTGAATTAGAAAAAATTGATGCATATGTAAATGAGCAGGCATATGAGAGTATTCCTGAAAGCATTGGAAAAATGGTAAGTGAAGCGGTTTTTACAAGCGCATCAAATGTGGAAAGATTTTTTCATATGCTGCCGGAGAATGCATACGTGGAAACAGCATACTCGATAGGTGAAAAAACAACAGCAGCATTAGAGCAGCACAATGTCAGAGAGATACTGCAAGCTGATGACAGCAGCTATGAAGCACTGGTAGATACAATATGTTATAAAGCTTAAGAATTTATGATGATAAAAGTTATATAATCTGAATTTGTCAAAACGCGCCAAATGTAATATACTATATCCAACTGAAACATTAACATAATAAAGGAGAAGCACAATGAAAGAATACAGTATAGGTACAAAGTGTGTACAGGCAGGCTATGCAGCCGGAAACGGAGAGCCGAGACAGATTCCGATTATTCAGTCAACTACATTCAAATATGACACAAGCGAGGACATGGGAAAGCTTTTTGACCTTGAGGCAGAGGGCTATTTCTACAGCAGACTGCAGAATCCGACCTGTGACACGGTAGCAAGAAAAATCGCAGCTATGGAGGGTGGCACTGCTGCCATGCTCACATCATCAGGACAGGCAGCCAATTTCTATGCCATGTTCAACATATGTGAGTGCGGAGACCATATCGTAGCATCATCATCCATCTATGGAGGCACCTTCAACCTCATCGCGGTAACTATGGCAAAGATGGGTATTACAGCTACATTCGTATCTCCTGATGCTACAGAGGAGGAACTGAATGCAGCATTCAGACCGAACACAAAGCTTATGTTTGGTGAGACTATTGCCAATCCTGCGCTTACGGTGCTTGATATAGAGCTTTTTGCAAAGGTGGCACACGAGCACGGAGTACCGCTTATAGTGGACAATACCTTCCCTACACCTGTAAACTGCAGACCAATTGAGTGGGGCGCAGATATTGTCACACACTCTACCACAAAGTACATGGACGGACACGGAGCCACACTCGGCGGAGCAATCGTAGACAGCGGCAAATTCGACTGGATGGCACATGCAGATAAATATCCGGGACTGTGCACACCTGATGACAGCTATCATGGCATAACATATGCAGAGAAATTCGGCAAGGAAGGTGCGTTCATCACTAAATGTACAGCACAGCTTATGCGCGATTTTGGTTCTATGCAGTCACCACAGAATGCATTTATGCTGAATCTTGGCCTTGAGTCACTTCATGTGCGTATGCCAAAGCATGTGGAAAATGGACAGGCAGTGGCTGAATTTTTGGAAAATCATCCAAAGGTTGCCTATGTAAACTACTCAGGGCTTCCTTCAAACAAATACTATGAGAGAGCACAGAAGTATCTTCCAAACGGAGGCTGCGGAGTCGTATCATTTGGCTTAAAGGGCGGCAGAGAGGCAGCGTCTGCATTTATGAAGGCATTAAAGCTTGGTGCAATCGAGACACATGTGGCAGATGCGAGAACCTGCTGCTTAAATCCGGCAACAAGCACGCATCGTCAGATGAATGATGAGCAGCTTAAGGAAGCAGGAGTGCCGGCAGAGCTTATCAGAATAAGCTTAGGTCTTGAGGACAAGGTGGATTTGATTGCAGATATCTCAAACGCACTCGATGCCATAAAATAAAACATGTATTCATAAAATACACAAAAAGAACAAAATTAGAAAAAACAAAACTTTACGAAATGACCTACTAATGATATAGTAGTGATAGATATGAAAGAGTTTTAATAATTTATTTGTTTTTGTGGGAATTATTATGAGTAACAGATTTGATGATGAAAACAAAATAGAGATGGATATAAAGACCGCATTCGCCTCTTGGGGAAAGTATGTTTTTAAGTGCTTTCCGCAGGAAGGCCGTTTGAGGTCTTTTTTATCAGAGGATTCATTAGATGACTCAGAGGAGAAAAATGTGGATATTATAAACAATCCGTTTATAGACAGCATGGTTGATAGGGATAATCTGCTGAAGGCTGTTGAACAGATTGCAGAGGGAGAAAAATTTGCTACTGTAGTACTGCATGCCAAGGAAGGAACAGATACTTACAGGATATCATTCAAGTCGATTTGCTTTGATGATGATGGCAGAACAGTTGAGGCAATAGGGCTTGCTGAGCAGCTTGATGAGCGTCTTAACGAGAGTGAGATGGTGAATGCTTTAGGAAGCAACTTCAACAGTATCTACTATGTAGATGTAGACAACAATAAGATGTATCCATACAGGATGAATCCTTCTGTCCGTGCTATGTTTGGAGAAGTGCTTGAGTCAAAACCGGGCTATCATGAGATGATGGAACAGTATGTAAATGCTATCGTCTTAGAGGAGGATAAGCTTCACATGCTTTCAGAGACATCAATTAATAATCTGCGCAGGCAGTTTTTGATAAAGGATACCTATCAGCATGATTACCGCATCGTGAGGGATGGACAGGTACAGTATTGCAGGGCCAAGTTTGTCAATGTATCTGGCGTGGGAGAGCTACACAAGATGATAGCGGGCTTTTCGGATATAAGCCCGGAGAAGCAAAGAGAGCTTGAGCGTATGGCGTATGTGGATACAGTGACCGGAGGCAACAATTACGAGAGCTTTAAAAAGAAGCTGCGTGACAGAAATGTATCAGGATATCTGATTTCCATGGATATTCACTCCTTCAAGATAGTAAACTCCATCTGTGGTGTGGCAAAGGGCGATGAGGCGCTTAGATGGATTTCTGAAAATATACGCGGTGTTGTAGAATATAATGACATATCAGGTCATATAAATGCAGACAGATTTGTTATTTTCTGTGCGGATGACAAGATAAATAATGTTATCAGAAAGATGCAGACCATCAAGTTACAGCTTATTAAGGTTTCAGAATCCTTAAAGATTCCAAAGATTCAGCCATACTTTGGTGTGACAAAATGGGAGCCGGGCAAAAAGGTTGAGGAAGCATACAGCGAGGCCAAC
>ENA-OQIP01000072-OQIP01000072.1-human-gut-metagenome-genome-assembly--contig:-NODE-72-length-21977-cov-3.073547_pt1 | contig 21977 bp, 25 predicted proteins | sample MGYA00242585_ERZ504750 | MGnify/ENA primary metagenome ERZ504750 (study PRJEB26092, sample SAMD00036441) | human gut metagenome | host: Homo sapiens | study: EMG produced TPA metagenomics assembly of...
ATGTACCAAGCTTTGGAATCGGACCAGAATTTACTGCAGCATTAAAGACAAAGTTAGTACACCAATGGATGCACATTTAATGATCAAGCATCCACAACAGTACCTTGAAACGTTTGCAAAGGCAGGGGCGGCCTATATTACGCCCCCACACAGACTGCATCGAGGGAGATGCTTTCGTAACGATCAACAAGATCAAAGAACTTGGATGTAAAGCAGGAATCGCATTAAATCCATCCGTACCTTTAGAGACAATTGAGTATTATTTACCATTACTTGACAAGGTAACGATCATGATCGTAGACGCAGGTATTTCTGGACAGAAGGTCATTGAACAAACATATGACAAGATACGTAAACTGGTTAAGATACGTGAAGAAAAAGGACTTGATTTCTTAATTGAAGCCGATGGATCCATGAACAGAGATGTCTATCGTCCATTATACGAAGCAGGAGCAGATATGGTAGTCTTAGGACCTCCAGCACTGTGGAATAAGGCTGATGACTTCGAAGAAGCATGGGCTATCATGGAAAATGAGCTTGAAAGCGAGCTTAATTAAACAAAGAGAGGAAAAAACAAATGTCAAACAAAAACGCAAATATCGGAGCAAGACTCGACCGTCTGCCAAACTCTGGTTGGCATATTAAAATGTGGTTAGTATCCGCATTCGCATTATTAGTATGCTGGTCAAATGGTATCGGTGGAGCAGTACAGAACGTACTTTTAAATGAGTTACACTGGTTAGAGCCAGGATCAACATTACTGGCTATGTGGGGAACAACTTACACAGCAGGTCAGTTATTCGGAGCATTAGTTGGTGGTCCGATCGGTGATAAGATCGGTCGTAAAAAATCTATCTTATTATATGAAGTGATTCACATCATCGCTATGATCGGTGGAGCAGCAGCACCTAACGTAACAGTATTATATGTATTCCGTTTGATCCAGGGATTTGGATTAGGAGCATTATTAGTCGTATTATTCGCAGCATTTACTGAGTATGTACCTGGTAAGAACCGTGGTGTATGGTCTTCCAGAAACTCATTCATCGGTAACTTTGCTCATCCAATCTGTAATGGTATCGCATTAGTGATCGTTTCTACAGGAGTCAGCATGAACATGAACTGGAGAATCCAGTACATCATTCCTTCTGTATTATCTATCATTGCAAGTATCATTATTTATAACAAATACCCAGAATCTCCACGTTGGTTAGAATCTCAGGGTAGAGTTGAAGAAGCAGATGCTATCATGACATCAATCGAAAAAGAATTGAAGCATCTACAGGTAAACCATTACCACCAGTTGAAGCAGTTGAAGCAAAAAGCAAGTTAAAAACTTACCATACTCTGCATTATTTAAAGGTAAATTATTAAAGAGAACAATTTGTGGTTCTTTAGTACTGATCGGTATGAACACAATTCAGTACACACTGATGAACTGGATGCCTTCATTATTAAGTTCATTAGGATATGATACATCACAGTCTCAGTTCATGACAATGTTTGGTCTGTTCGGTGCACCATTTGGAATCTTCCTTGCATCTTTATACATGGATAAAGTACCAAGAAAAGCAACAGGTGTTATCTTACTGATCGCCATGGCTGTTATGGGTGTCATTACATCTAAACAGACAACAATGACAGCACTGATCGCTTCAACATTCGTATTAAATACATTCATCTATATGTATGTATGTTACGCATCAGCAGTATATGTACCAGAAATGTGGCCAACATCTGCAAAATTATCAGGATCTGGATTCTGTAATGCAATGGGGCGTGTAAGTAATATCTTCTTCCCATTCTTAGTTACATCTGTAGCAGCAGGATCTATGGGATCTAACGGTGTATTCGTACTGATCTCTGCAGTAGCAGTGATCATCGCTGTATCAATCATCGTATTCGGTGTTGAGACAAGAGGTGAATCTGTCGAAGATATCGGTAATATTGAGTAATCAAATTAGGGAATCCTAAAAATAACTTAACATAAAATATAACAATCAGTAATTGGTGTCCGTCCTTTGTTGGCCGGGCACCGAAACAAAAAAGGAGCATTTGCTATGAAAAATTCAGAAGCAATCTTAGTAACACCAAAACAATTTGAGATTCAGGAATGTGCAGTTCCAGAACCAAAAGATCATGAAATCTTAATGAAAGTTGAATATGTTGGAATGTGTGGATCTGATATTCACGGATTCGAGTTTGGACCATTCATCCCACCTAAAGATCCTAACCAGAAAATCGGTCTTGGACATGAAGTAGCTGGTGAAGTTGTAAAAGTTGGAGCAAAAGTAACAAAATTCAAACCAGGAGATAAAGTACTGATCGAACCTGGTGTACCAGATGATTCTTGTGAATATTGCCGTACAGGACGTTACAACATTTGTCCAGACGTAGATTTCATGGCAACACAGCCTAACTACAAAGGTGCTCTTTGTGAGTACATGACACATCCAGAAGAATGGACATACCATGTACCAGAAGGAATGACAACAATGGAAGCAGCATTAGTAGAGCCAGCAGCAGTTGGTATGCATGCAGCAATCCTTGGAGAAGCAAGATTAGGAAAAAGCATTGTAATCCTTGGAGCAGGAACGATCGGACTTATGGTACTTCAAGCTTGTAAGAGTCTTGGAGCAACAGACATCACAGTTGTAGATGTTATGGACAAACGACTTGACCTTGCAAAAGAACTTGGAGCCTCCAGAACGATCAATGGTGCAAAAGAAGACACAGTTGCTCTTCTTCGTTCAGAAGAATTATTCGGAGATCATGGTGTGGAACTTGTATTTGAATGTGCAGGATCTACATTTACAGCAAATCAGGCAGTACAGATCGTAGCTCGTGGTGGAAAGATCATGATGGTAGGAACACAGTCTAAACCAGTTCCGATCGACTTCTTAAAGATCAACCGTGAAGTAACGATCCAGACATCATTCCGTTACTGCAACAATTATCCTCAGACAATTGAAGCAATCAGAAGCGGTAAGTTTAATGTAAAAGATATGGTAACACATGTATATGATTACAAAGATGTACAGCAGGCATTCATGGATGCAATCGATCCAGAAAAGAAAACTGACATGGTAAAAGGTGTTATCAAAGTCGCTGAATAAACAACAACATTTAGAACAAGAAAAGGAGAAATTAAAATGATCGCAGATATCAGATTTTGGGAACAGAAAGCTAGTGAAGGACATTATGCAATCCCTCACTTTAACGTATGGAACGCAGAAATGTTAATGGGAGTTATTGATGCAGCAGAAGAACTTCGTGCACCAATCATCATCTCTTTCGGAACAGGATTTACAGGAAATACTTCTTTTGAAGATTTCTGTTATATGATGGAATCCATGGCTAAAAAAGCTACAGTACCAGTGATCTTACATTGGGATCATGGTCGCAACTGGACAATCTTAAAGAACGCAGTAGATCACTGCATGAACTCTGTAATGCGTGATGCATCTGCATTACCATATGAAGAAAACGTTGCAGAGATCAAGAGATGTGTAGATTACTTCCATGCATACAACATTCCAGTAGAAGCTGAATTAGGACATGTAGGAAATGAAACAGTATATGAAGAAGCATTAGCTGAATATGCATACACAGATCCTTCTCAGGCAAAAGATTTCGTAGAAAGAACAGGATGTGATTCTTTAGCAGTAGCAGTAGGAAACGTACATGGTGTTTACTCTGCTGAACCAAAGATCAGATTTGATATTATCGAAGCAGTTAACAAAGAAGTTAGTGTACCACTTGTACTTCATGGAGCTTCTGGTATCGGTGATGAAGATATCAAAAAAGCAATCCAGTGTGGAATCGCTAAGATCAACATTCATACAGAACTTTGCCAGGCAGCTATGGAAGCTATCAACGAACATAAAGACGAACCTTTCTTAGCTGTAGAACGTGCAGTTCGCCAGGCAGTAAAAGAACGTGCTATGTACAAGATCAAATTATTTGGTGATGACGGAAGGGCTGATGAATAAAGTGGAGAAAAAGTTAGACGTATTGTGTCTGGGAGCAGCGGTAGTAGATATCCCGCTGCGCCCAGTATCAAGAGAAGTTTTTGATATAGAATCATATCCGGTTGATAACATCGCGATGGCTGTCGGTGGAGACGCTATGAATGAGTCAACGATCATCAGCCGTCTTGGATTCAAGACAGGGTTGATGGCAGCGATCGGTGATGATGCAGCAGGAGCATTCATTTTACGTTCTTGCGATGAAGACAATATCGATACAGAAGGTGTGACAATTGATCCAAACTTAAATACATCCATTAATATCGGACTTGTAACAGAGGATGGAGAAAGAACATTTATCACAAACCGTAACGGAAGTCTTTGGAAAGAGAATATCGAGCATGTAAACTTCGACAAGATCAAAGAAGCAAAAATCTTATCTTTAGCAAGTATTTTTAACTGTCCTTTACTGGATGGAAAAACATTGGAAAAGATCTTCTCATTCGCAAAAGAACAAGGAATGACAATTACAGCTGATATGATTATGCCTCGATTAGGAGAGACATTAGATGATATCGCTGGTGCATTACAGTATGTAGATTACTTCTTCCCTAACTACGATGAAGCTTGTCTGATGACAGGTGAAAAAGATGAAGCAAAGGTGGCAGATAAACTGTTCTCTTACGGAATCAAAAACGTAGTTATGAAGATCGGTACTCGTGGATGCTACATTCGCAACAAAGATGGTGTTATGATCGTGCCAGCATGTAAAGGAATTACAGCAGTTGATACGATCGGTGCAGGAGATAACTTCGCATCTGGATTCATCGCAGCCCTGCTTCAGGGAAAAGATATCAAAGAATGTGGTGAATATGCAAACTGTACAGCGGCGATCGCAGTACAGCATCCAGGAGCAACATCAGGAGTACAGAATCGTCAGATGGTAGAAGATATGCTCAAGAAGTATAAAGAAGACTACAAATAGAATTTGGTTAATTGGTTGTTAGATCTGAAAGGAAAATTTAAAATGAAAACAATGAAATTAGGAAAAACAGGAATGGACGTTTCAAGAATCGGTCTTGGAACATGGTCAATCGGTGGTGGATCTGCCTGGGGTGGAGACCACGATCTTCAGACAGTAGTAGATACGATCAGAGAAGCTCCAAAAGCTGGTGTTAACTTAATCGATACAGCTCCAGGATACAACTTTGGTAACAGTGAAAAGATTCTTGGTAAAGCCTTAGAAGGAATGAACCGTGAAGATGTTAAGATCATCACAAAATGTGGTGTAACATGGGATCAGGAAATGAAAGGTGACCTGTTCAACAAAGTTAACGGAATTCAGTTATACAAGAACTTAAACAGTGAATCTGTGAAAAAAGAGATCGAAGCTTCCTTAGAACGTCTTGGAACAGACTATGTTGATGTATATATGACACATTGGCAAGCTACACCAGGAACAGAATATTTCGTTCCTATCCAGAAAACAATGGACGTTTTAAATGACTTAAAAGCACAGGGAAAAATCAAAGCAATCGGTGCTGCTAACGTAGACATCAACCATATCCAGGAATACATCAAATATGGTGATCTTGATATCATCCAGTGCAAATATTCTATCTTAGATCGTGGAATCGAAGATGAAATTATTCCATGTGCTCGTGAAAATGGCATCACAATTCAGTGCTATTCTCCACTTGAAATGGGATTATTATCTGGAACATTCCCAAGAGACTACAAACCAGTAGGAGCTCAGATTCCTAAGAAATGGTTCCAGCCAGAAAACATGCAGAATGCAATGGATATGATGGAATCTTGGAAACCATTATGTGAAAAATATGACTGCACAATTGCTAACTTAGCACTTGGATGGATTCTTGCACAGGGAGATTTCTTAAACTTATTAAGTGGATCTACAACAGTAGACGAAATCAGAGAAAATGTAAAATCTGCAGAATTAGAATTAGATCCTGAAGATGTAGCATTCATGAGAGAATCAGCAGAAGCAATCGATAAATAAAAATCAGAAAGAGATCCCTTGTGAGAGAAAAATTGAAAATGTTGGAAAACATGGAAAAAAGTCTTTGAATTCCACAAAATCAATGATAGAATAAAAGAAAGTCACAGAACATTTAAGAAGTATGTGACAAATAAGAATATATACTATATTAAAAAATTTACAAGGGGGGGGTGTCCCGTGAAGAACCGTTTAGAACATATAAGAGAACAAGTTAAGAATGAGAAGAAAGTCACAGTATCCGAACTAAGTAAGATTTACAAGGTAACGGAAGAGACGATCCGAAGAGATCTTGAGAAGCTGGAAAAGGAAGGTTTTTTGACGAGAACATTTGGTGGTGCTGTATTAAACAGTGCAAGTCAGAAGGAACATATCCATTTTTACAAGCGAACATCGATCAATCAAAAGGAAAAGGCTAAGATCGCGCAACTCTTTAAGGAAGTATTAGATCAGAAGAGAACGATAGCAGCAGATGCCAGTACAACTGTCATGGAAGCCATTCGTTTACTGAAGGCAAACCGTAATATTACCGTACTGAGTTCATCAACAGAGATTTTCCGTGAGATGACAGGATCAGAGATTCATATTCTTTCAACAGGCGGCGTGTTCAATGAGGACTCCCTCTCTCTGCAAGGGAACTTAGCAAAAGAAAATATTAGAAGGTATCATGTGGATCTTGCACTGCTCAGCTGTAAAGGACTTGATATGGACAAAGGTATCATGGACTCCAGTGAACGAGAAGCAGATGTCAAGACAGAGATGGTAAAACAGGCACTAGAAGTAGCTCTTCTTGCAGATCATACAAAATTTGAGAGAACGGCATTTGTACAATTTTTAGACTGGGATCAGGTAACCTATCTGGTAACCGATGAAAGACCGTCAGATCAATGGGTTGAATTTTGAAAGAAAAAGGATCACGTTGATTTATTAAGAAGATATGATAGTCTGTGATGCTACCGTTTCAATCGCACCACATGGTAAAACGGAGGTGCACAATGGACGCAAAACGGAAAGAAAGCATGTCTATCATGAAGAAGATCATGATCGCGATGGTAACAGGAATTCTATTAGGAGTTGTTTGCTTGTGGCTGCGTGAATCACTAACAGCAGGCGGCAATGAAGGAACGTGGAAGCTGATCAATCGAATCTTCTTTCAGGACATCACACAGGAAAAGGGATTTTATTCCCTTGGATTATTCTATATCATACAGCAGTTATTTATGAGAGGTCTGCAGCTGGCAATCGTACCACTTGTTTTATCATCATTAAGCCTTGCATTATGCAGCATGGCAGATCCAAAGAGACTTGGAAAGATCGCAGGAAAGACAATTGGAACATTCGTAGGGTTTTATGTATGCGGTGCAACATTAGCTGGATTGTTTGCATACTTTATCAAATCCATGGGATGGTTCTCTGTGAATCTTCCAGAAACAACAACTTCTAATGTAGCAACACTGGAGGCATATAATCCATTGACAACAGTGATCAATGCGGTGCCATCAAATGTTGTGGAAGTACTTGGTTCAAACAACAGCATTCTGGCAGTTGTAGTAGTAGCTGTGATCTTAGGGCTTTCAATGAATGCTCTGGGAGACAAAGCAGCAACCATTAAGAGTTTATTACAGAATCTCAATGATATCGTACAGGTATATATGGACTTTTTGATCAACAAGGTCAGTCCAATTGCGATCTTCTGTATGTTAGCCAGAACATTTGCAACTTATGGAACAGAATATATCAGACCAACGTTAACATTTATGATCGCAACGATCTTTATCAGCTTAGCATTGGTTGTAACGATTTATCCAATCGGTATCTTCCTCTTAACCGGCTTAAATCCATTTAAGTTTGCAAAGAAGATTTTTAAAGTTGGAATGTTCGCAGCAGCGACTCAGTCATCTGCAGCAACACTTCCTTTAAACAGAAAAACATGCATGGAAGAACTTGGATGCAGCAAGGAAATCAGTAGTTTCGTACTTCCAATGGGAATGACTATTAATATGAACGGAACAACTGCCATGCATATGGTTGCGATCACATTTATCGCAACAGCAGCTGGGATCAATATCACACCAACCCAGCTGATCACAGCAGCATTCCTGTCTATTTGTGTAGCGATGGGAACACCTGCGATTCCGGTAGCTGGAACAACATTGATCTTTGTTATCATGTCAGGATTAGGATTGAGTTCTGATTTGTGTATGGTAGCATACGCATTAGTACTTGCGATCAGTTATCTGCCGGGTATGGCTGTAATTACATTGAACGTTGTTGGTGATGCGGCAACGACAGTGATCGTCAGCTATAAAGAAAATGAATTAGACAAGGATGTCTATAATAGTTAAAACACTCCATATAAAAATAAACTCCATATAATATGTTAAGAAAACTGTACGCCTCATCGGTGTACAGTTTTCTTGTTTGGTAATAATAGTGATAAAACTGGATATTGTATGCATAAATTTGACAAAAACTGGGCAAAATGTTATAATATTAAAATCATTATATAGAATTTCCAGAATATTCTGTATATGGAAGAGGTGAATTTATGACACAATTAGATCTTAACAGAGTACGCCAATCCATCAAGAATCAGATTGGCAGCAAAATCAAGATTAGTGCAAACAGAGGACGACATAAATTTGTAACAGCTAAGGGAGTGATCACACAGACATATCCTAATATCTTTTTGGTAGAGTTAGAGAATGCAGATGGCAATGACCAGAATAAAACTGTAAGTTTCAGCTACCAGGACGTGATCACAAGAGATGTCCGTATGATGTTATTAGAAAACTAATGGGTGATGCATAGAATCCTTCTTGTCTGAATATATTTGTATATACAGACAGGGAGGAATTTTTTTATGGATTTTGATAAGAAAGAATTTTATGGGATCGTGGCGAAAGCGAAGAAACAGATGCAGATCACGATCGATCAGGACTGTAATGTTGCAGATACAAAACCAGATGTAGAAAAGATGATCCAGACCAGAGGAATCGTAAAGATACAGGAAACGGAAATGATGGTTGACCGGGTAAGGATCAAGGGGGAATTTGTATTTCAGGGGCTATATGGTACAAATGATACGTCAGCATACCTTGAATCGCTGGAATATTCACTTCCGTTTGAGGAATATGTACATATAGAAGGAGTGCTCCCATCGGATTATGTAAAAGTAAAATATACGATCGATGACATCAATACGATTTTTGATCAATTCAAGGAAAATAAGCATTCGTGTATTATTGAGTTTTCCTTTTCAGATCACGGAAGAAATGAAAGAAAAAGGGATCATTGAAATTCATGAAGAAAATGTATCCGTGTTAAAGAAAGATGTACAGATCACAGATCTGATCGTAAATAAAAAGGATATCGCGAGATTAAAAGAAGAATTGGTACTTCCTGCAAATAAGGCGAACATTTATCAGATTTTATGGACACAGGTAGATATGGAAAATCTGCAGGCAAAAATTGGAGAGCACATGATCGAGATTCAGGGTGCAATGCATATATTTGTATTATATCTTGGAGAAGATGCCCAGATGCCGGTACAGTATGCGAGATGGGAGATTCCGGTAGATACGCAACTGGAATGTTATGAATGTATGCCAGGAATGATCGGACGGATCGGGATGACACTCGGAGGACAGCAGTTGGAGATAAGACCTGATGAGGATGGAGAAGAAAGAATTATTTCTTTGGATGTTACGATTGACTGTGATATTAAAATTTATGAAGATCATAAGATTTCATATATTGATGACGGATATAGTATGGAAGAAACGCTAATTCCAGAATATCATATGTTCGATTTTGAGACACTGGTAGGAAAGAACCAAGCGGTGATGAAAGCAGACAAACGCTTTCGGCTGGAACAAGAGTCAGGAAAGCTGTTGCAAGTGTTATCCGTTAAAGGAAGTGCAACCGTAGACGATGTGGAAATGACAGCACAAGGATTATCTGTAGAAGGTGTGTGGATGGCAGATGTCTTGTATCTGTCCACAGAAGATATGACACCAGTGATGAGCAGTTCTTATATGGAGCCGTTTACATTTTTTGTTGAGACGAAGAATCTGACTGGAAATGAGGACTATCAGCTGGATGTGCGGGTAGATCAGATGACAGCGATTCCAACAGAAGGAGAAGAGATAGAGATCAGAGCTTCTGTTTTATTTGATTTTATCGCTTTTCACAGAGTCAGACAGCGGATTATGACGGATATGAAGCAAGGGCCGCTAGACTACGACAAAATACGTGAGATCCCAGGGATCGTTGGGTATATCGTCAAAGAAGGAGACACTCTATGGTCTATTGCCAAGGCGTATTTTACAACGGTTGAGAGCATTCGGGAGCAAAATGAGGACATTTCCGATATTAAACCAGGAGATAAGCTTTTAATCGTAAAAGAAATGAAAATATTTTAGCAAATAAGGATTGCATTTTTTTCAGAACAATACTATAATATTCTGTATACAAGGTGTGAGATAGAAACTATTTCACATAAGATAAAGGAGTGCATATGGATCATAGTATTGTTCTAAAATCATATGGAAAAATCAACCTTGGTCTGGATGTTTTAAGAAGACGCGAAGATGGATACCATGAAGTGCGTATGATCATGCAGACGGTTGGACTTTATGATGTGCTTACAATGAAGAAAAGGAAAGATGACAAGATTGAGATGACCTGTAATCTTTCGTTTCTGCCAACCGATGAACGTAATCTCGTTTATAAGGCTGTAAAACTCATAAAGGATAAGTATCATATTAAAGATGGAGTTGAGATCAATCTCAGCAAACGGATTCCGGTAGCAGCAGGTATGGCTGGCGGAAGTTCTAATTGCGCAGCAGCATTAAAAGGAATGAATCAGCTGTTTGATCTAGGATTATCGATCGATGAATTATGTGAGATAGGAGTAACGCTTGGAGCAGATGTTCCATACTGTATCTGGGGTGGTACAGCACTATCAGAAGGAATCGGAGAGAAACTTTCAAGGGTTGATGCGATGCCAGATTGCTATATTCTGATCGCAAAACCAGGGATCAGCGTATCAACAGCATTTGTATATAAGAACCTTGATCTTCCAGCACTTTCGAAGCATCCGGATATCGATGGAATGCTGGAGTGTCTGAAAGAGAAAGATCTTACAGGAATCTGTGATCGTCTGGAGAATGTACTGGAGACAGTCACGATCAAGGAATATCCGATCATAGAGAAAGTTAAGAAACATCTGATGGATCAGGGAGCAAAGGGAGCTTTAATGAGTGGAAGTGGACCAACGATCTTCGCGATTTTTGAGGATAAGAAAACAGCGGACGATGCAATGGAATCATTACGAAGTATTGAGGACATCAAACAGGCATACGTAGTAAGACCGATACAATAATGTATTTTCACAAATAAGAAAGCAGTATGGAAGATACATTGGAGAAAGTAGGAGGAGAAGAAACTATGAGCGATAAATTAAAGGTAAACATGAATGAATATCTGCCATTGAGAGATGTGGTATTTAATACATTAAGACAGGCGATCATCACAGGAGAATTTGCACCAGGAGAACGTCTGATGGAGATCGCACTTGCGAATCGATTAGGAGTCAGCAGAACACCTGTCCGAGAAGCAATCCGTAAACTGGAACTGGAAGGACTTGTAGTCATGATCCCAAGAAAGGGAGCAGAAGTTGCAAGGATCACAGAAAAAGATTTAAGAGATGTCTTAGAAGTACGTTGTTCCTTAGAAGAATTAGCAGCAGAACTTGCAGCGGAACGTATGGATGAAGAAGGACAGGAGAAGTTAGATCAGGCATTAGTAGAATTCGAATCAGCAATCGAATCTGGAGATAATGCAGCCATCGCAGACAGCGATATGGAATTCCATGACATCATCTTCGATGCAACAGGGAATCCACGACTGATTCAGATCATTGGAAACTTAAGAGAACAGTTCTACCGTTATCGTCTGGAATATGTAAAGGATACAGATTACCATATTGTATTGTTGAATGAGCATAAAGAGCTTGTGAATGCGATCAGAGCAGGTAAGAAAGAAGAAGCACGCAAGATCATGAAGAAACATATTACAAATCAGGAAATGACAGTGATCCGTAATATTAAGGAAGAATATTAAGCTGTGATTTGAAGGTAGTGTTTTATTGTATAAGTCATCTTCTGACTTATACAATAAAATACTACCTTCAAACCACTATACAGTGTGTATGTTTTACGGTATTGGCACTACTAATAATATCTGTGTCTATCAGATAGTAATGTCTAGTTTATTACTGGGCTAAACTCAGGTATATATCGTTTTCCCTTCTTTATTTTCTTATATCCTCTAACAATAACATAATATTTCTTTTTATGTTTCAGGTTTTTTAGGTATATACGGTTTTTGTTAGAATTATTAATTGTTAATCGTCTGGAATCCAACATATTTTTCTTGGTGCCATAATCAACCCAATAACCATCATATCTAGTATCTTTTTTCCATGTTACTTTAAGTTGTTTCCCTGATATTCTTTTTAAATGAATCTTTTTGATTTTCCCCGGTACAATTTTTACTTTGATACTTACAGTTGCAGAACGTTCATAATGTTCATCTTCTTTTGCATAAACATAAATTTTACATGTTCCTCTCTTTTTTCCTATTATTTTTCCTTGCATGTCAACGGATGCAATTTTAGGATCAGAACTCTTCCATTGAAACTTACAGTTTGATGGAAACTTATTGAGATTCACATAAAATGGTTCGTCCCATGATTTTGTGATCATTTTGTTACTATTTCTATGTAAATATTGTTGCGCTTTTAGTATCGTATATTCAACATTCATGCTTCCTTCATATCCGTTTTTTAATTTCACCGTTGCTTGATATGTTCCAGGATACATACTATTTTTAGGGTATGTTATCTGATAATATCTTTTAGCTAATTTTGTACCATCATTTTTTATAATGTCAATCCATGGATGTTGCTCTTCTCCCTTTTGATATCTAAATGTCTGTTTTTTCATAACTGCTTTCTGTACTCTTGGTAAAATTCCTATAGATGTTTCACCGCATCTTTCACATATAAAAATTGCTTTTCCATCTTTATCTTTCGTTGCAGTTTCTATACTGTAATCATTATTACGGTGATTGCATATATAATCTTTTTTTCTTACATAAGATAATTCCGGAAATCTTTTTACAGCTTCTTCTATTACCGGATTATCATCCATGGCAACCAATTTTACTGGAAATTCATATGATACCATTGGGCTAATATCCTTTAGGCTATTTGGAATCATGATCATCTTTAATCGTCTACAGAAATTAAATGCATACCAATCGATTGTTTCAACTCCCTCTGGTATACAGATACTTTCAAGGCTTGCACAATTTTCAAACGCTGCGCCGCTAATACTTTTCAGTCCTTTTGACAATTTTACATATTTTAATTTGCTACATAGCAGAAATGCTTCTCTTCCTAGGTAAGTAACTGTATCTGGAATTTCAATATAATCCAAGTTCTGACACTCTTGAAATGCTCGGGGTCCAATTGTTTCCAATCCATCTGGTAATGTAACTTTTTTTAAACTATTACACTCACGAAATGCATCTGGTTCAATTTCTGTTATTCCTCTTTTTATAATCAGTTCTTTCGGTTGGTCTGGATCAATTGAATTATCTTCAAAAAAATCCATAGGTATTTTACCCTGACCAGATATTATCAAAATTCCGTTTTCTAATGTCCAGTTTAATTGTTCAAAATTTTCTTCTTGTGATGTTTCATCTCCCATAATATTTTGTGCTTGAACACAACTGATTTTTAGCACAAATACAAACGAAATTACGATCATCACGCCTATAATTATCTTTTTCATACTTTTTACTTTCCTCCTATTCCAAAATGTTTTCCCCACTTATTTATACTTACATCATACAATAACACCGTGTTAAAATAAATACATATAATAAACTACAAGGAACAAAAAAGGGGAAAATATGAATATAAGAACCGCAACAATCAAAGATCTAGAAGCAGTAACATCTGTAGAGGCAGAATGCTTTCCACCAGCAGAAGCAGCAACAAGAGAAGAATTAGCAGAACGATTAAAATACTATGCTGATCATTTCTGGCTGATGTTTGATGGAGATAAATTAATTGCGTTTGTAGATGGATTTGTAACGGATGAAGAAAATCTGACAGATGAGATGTATGCAAAAAGCTCAGTTGCACAATGAAAGTGGAGCGTGGCAGATGATCTTTGGGGTGAATACGATACCTGCATACAGAAAACATGGGTATGCAGGAGAGTTGATACAAATGTGCGATCGAAGATGCAAGAAAGCAGGAAAGAAAAGGATTAGTGCTTACTTGTAAGGATCATTTGGTGCAGTATTATGCGAAATTTGGATTTGAGAATGAGGGAGTATCTGAGTCTGAGCATGGAGGAGTGAAGTGGAATCAGATGAGGCTTAAATTTTGATCATAATGCTGCAAGATTTGGGATGTTGACACAAACAGTAAAGAACAGTAAAATAGTATAAAAACAGTAAAGAACAGTAAAAGAGATAAGAGGTGATAAGAAATGCAAAATCCTTTTACACTTACATTTGGAAAAAGTCCGTTAGAACCAGTGGAACGTCCAGTACAGATGAAAGAGATCATTGATACATTTACAGCAGAACAGATCAATCAGCAGATGTTTATTATTACAGGAGTGCGTGGGTCAGGAAAGACTGTAATGATGACTGAGATTTCACAGAAATTGAGAGAAAATGATCAATGGATCGTAATAGAATTGAATCCAGCAACAGATTTATTGAAAGGACTTTTATCAAAGTTAAATAGCAACAAGGTATGTGCTGGAATCATTAAATCTGCCAAAATTGATCTGTCATTTTTTGGTTTTGGAGTAGCAATTGAAGGAATGTCACCAATTACAGATGAAGAGACAGCGATCATAGCAATTCTGGAAAAGATGAAAAAGAATGGGAAGAGGCTCTTGATCACAATTGATGAAGTTACGAATAATGAATTTATGCAGGTTTTTGCTGGATCTTTTCAGATTTTTGTAAGGCAGGATCTACCAGTATTTTTATTAGCAACGGGTTTATATGAGAACATCGATGAGTTACAGAATGAAAAGAATCTTACATTCTTATATAGAGCACCAAAGATACAATTAAAACCGTTAAATAATCGGGCAATCATGAATAAATATAAAACAATTTTTAAAATTGAATCAGAACATGCTGCGAAGATGGCAGAACTTACAAAAGGTTATCCATTTGCATTTCAGGTTCTTGGATATTTAACATGGAATCATGATGGTGATTACGAAGCAGTCATTGATGAATATGAACAGTATTTGAGTGAATTTGTTTATGATAAGATCTGGTCAGAATTATCACAGAAAGATAGGATAGTAGCAAGAGGAATTGCAGAGGTTGATGGTGGGAAGATCAAAGATATCCGGGAACGTTTAGGAATGGAGACGAATGAATTTAATCCATATCGAAAACGTTTGATAAAAAAAGGAATTTTATCAGGTGAAATGAGAGGATATGTATACTTTACATTACCATTATTTGATGAGTATGTGATTGAAAATTCATAGAAATTAATTTCTATGGTTTTTTACACATTTCTTGCGTTACAATAGTATAAAACAAACAGGAGATTTTCATCATCCGGCGACCTTGTATTGAATCGTTGATATTGCTGCGGGGAATCTGCAGAGGTATGTGGAAGGAGAAGAATTGATGAATGTGGTGGACCCTTCTACAGGATACAGGAAGTAAAGAAACAATAAATTAGTAAAGCTATAATAAATAGAGGAATAATATGCTAACAGAGATAAAAGAAAGAGAAAAACAATCACTGACTTCAGCAGAATTAAACGTAATTGATTGGATTAATGAAAATGAAGAAAAAATACCAGATATGTCAATCAATGAAATTGCAGATGCAAGTTTCACATCGCCAGCAACTGTATCACGAGCAATACGAAAGTGCGGATTTTCTGGAATTGCAGAAATGAAATATAAAATCTCCAGTCAGATGAATTATATCGTAGAAGGGAAAATTGTAAATGAGATTTTTGAAAAAAGTATTACGGAATGTAAAAAGACAATTGAAGCCTTAGATGTTGATATGATTTTAAGAGTGATACGTTATATCCGGTTTTCGGAGAAAATCTATATATTAGCAAGAGGTACAACGGCATTGATCGCAAGGGATTTTGAGTTTCAATTGCAGTTATTAGGTTATAACGCATTTGTGTTATCAGATTCACAGATTATGCGAAATTCAAAGAAATTATTTAAAGAAAATGATATCGTGATGATTTTTACTTTAAAAAACAGTACTCCAGAATTGGAAATGTCAGCAAAATTTGCAAAAGAAGTGGGAGCAACAGTTATTACTTGCTGTTGTATTCAGGGAACGTCATTAGAAAAGTATTCTGATTTGTCAATCCTTGGGGGACGTAAAAAAAATAATAGTATGATTGAAGAATTTAACGTAATGTCTAGATTGCCTTTACATATTATTGCACGGACCTTGATTGATTACTTAACGTTATAAAATAGTAAAAATAATAAAGAATCCATGGAACATTGTATACATAGACAGTGTTTCATGGATTTTTTTGTTTTTTTAGAGTACGAAAAAGCAACTTTGAAAATGAAAAAAACAGATTTTCAAGATGAGAAAGTGGCAGTTTTGCTAAGAAAAAGGGGAATTAATGAAAATTTTGAAAAAACAAGCGGAAAATATTTTCAAAATTATGCTGTTACAATGAAATCATCAATGAAAGGTAACTTAAAGAAAGGAGAAAAAATGGTAGGTGTTTTAATTGCAACGCATGGAGGGTTTGCAGAAGGAATTCTAAATGCGGTGGAACTGATCGCAGGAAAACAGGAAGGGGTAAAACAATCGGATTATTTCATGGCGATGGAATTGATGAGTTCTCAGACAAGGTACAGACAGCATATGAAGAACTTGATGACGGAGATGGCGTACTTGTTTTTGTAGATATATTTGGAGGAAGTCCTTCTAATGCAGTTATGAAATTGATCAGTCAAAAACCAGAAGTGAAAGCAATTGCAGGACTGAATATGCCAATGCTTGTTGAAGCGTTTTTAACAAGAGAAGGTAGTACAGTTGAAGAACTTTGTGACAGGTGTAAACAGGCAGGAGTGCAAAATCAAGTGCTGGTTCATGAAAAATATCAAGAACTGACACAATCAATGACACAAGATGACGATGATGATTTTTAAATATATGAGGAGGAAGCAGAATGAGTAACAGTATCGTATTAACGAGAATTGACGACCGTTTAATTCATGGACAGGTTATGACATCATGGTTAAACTATACAAGCGCTACAAAGATTATGGTTGTTGATGATCGTTCAGCACAGGATCCATTTTTAAAGACAGTATTAAAAAATGCAGTTCCCAAAAATGTTGGATTGGGGGTTTTTACAGCAGAAAAAGCGGCAAATCGTCTGATAAAAGGATTTCCCGAATCCGATAGAGTGATCATACTTGTAAAATATCCAGCAACAATCTGTAAGATGATGAAATTAGGAGTGAAGTTTGACAAGGTAAATATTGGTGGAATGGGTGCAGCAAAGAATAGAGAAAAATTTTATAAAAATATTTCAGCATCTGAAGAAGAAAAAGAAATGTTAAAAACAATGATTGATGCAGGAACAAAAGTAGAAATTCAGATCATTGCGGAAGATGCAGCAGTTGATGTTTCAAAATTATTATAAGAGAAGGAGAGAAAAATGACAATTTCAGTGATTCAGGCAATTTTGATTGGTCTGCTATATTATCTTGGAATCAATGGTACTCCATGGACAACACTTACTTGGAAGTACGATTTTACAAAAACCGTTAGTATCAGGTGTACTTGTTGGGTGCATTCTTGGTGATCCAGTGCAGGGAGCGATCATTGGAGCAGCAATTCAGTTACCATTTATTGCATATATTTCAGCTGGTGGAGCACCTCCTACAGATCCAGGACTTGCAGGAACATTAGGTACGGCACTTGCAATGGCAGCAGGTGTAAAACCGGAAGCAGCAATCGCGATGGCAGTTCCAATTGGCCTTTTAGGAACGATTATATGGGTACTCCATATGACAATTGACGTATTTTTTGTACATATGATTGATAAGGCGGCCGATGAAGGAAATATGAAAAAAGCAGAATTCCTTCATATTGTTCCACCACAGATCGTAGCACTTTTACTTGGTGCAATTCCAGTGGCATTGGGTTGTTATTTTGGATCAGGTGTTGTAACAAAAATTATTACACTTTTAGATGGTACACCATTAAGAACATTGGAAGTTATTGGTGGAATCTTACCAGCAATCGGTATCGCAATGAATCTTCGAGCAATTAGCAAACCAGGTATTTTGATGTGGTATATTCTAGGATTTATTATTGCAGTTTATTTGAATTTGGCAACAATGCCAATCGCTATTATTGCAGGAATTGTAGCATATATTTATACAGATTTAATTGCAAGAACAGAAGAAAAAGCAGCGGTTGTGGAATCATATGATGATGCAGATGAGGATTTCATTTAAAGGAGATAGATGATGGAAGAAAATAAAATTAAATTAAGCAAAAAAGATGTATGGAAAGCTTTCTTAAAATGGACATTTTTCTCACATTCAAACTATAACTATGAACGCTTACAGGCAAGTGGTATATTACAGTCAATGTCTCATATTCCAGAAAAATTATATCCTGGGAATAAAGAAGAGCAGAAGAAATTTATGCAAAGACATATGTCATTTTACAACACGGAGCCTCATTTTGGAGGAATTATCAATGGAATGGTTCTTGCAATGGAAGAAGAGCGGGCAAATGGAGCAGATATTGATGATGATGCGATCAACAATATTAAAACAGGTTTGATGGGACCAATGGCTGGAATTGGAGATACTTTATGGCAAGGAACATTACAGCCGATCGCACTGGCAGTTGGTATTAGTATTGCATCGGGTGGAAATGTTATTGGTGCATTAGTATTTGCATTGATCATGGCAGCAGTCATGTATCCAATTGCTTATTTTATGTATATGAAAGGATATACAACAGGTAAGGCTGGAGTAGAGGCAATATTAAGTGGGGGAAAGATGAAACAGCTGATTCAGGCAGCGTCCATTATGGGCGCAACAGTGTTAGGGTCTCTGACGGCAAATTATGTTAGTGCAACTTCAAAAATGAAGATTCAGATTGGTGCATCAAAATTAATGCTTCAGACAGATATTTTAGATAAATTATTAAAAGGTGGGGTTCCACTTGGAATTACATTATTGACATTATATTTATTAAAGAATAAACAGATGAAATCAACAACAGTTATGTTAGTGCTTGTTGTAATTGGTTTGATTTGTGGTATTACAGGAATTTTAGGATAAAAAATAAAGGAAAGGGAGAAGAATAATGGCTGAAACAATGAAAACGGCGGTATTTACAGGAATCAAAGAAATTGAACTTCAGGAATGTGAAAGACCTGTTCCAAAAGGAAATAAAGCATTAGTAAAAATTGATGCGACAGCAATCTGTACATGGGAACAGAGAGTTTATACGGGAGTAAATAAAGTAGAATTTCCATTTATTGGAGGACATGAGATTGCAGCGCATATTGTAGAACTTGGAGACGAAGTAAATCGTACAGAATGGGCAGTTGGAGATAAAGTTGTTGTAGGGGCAACTTTGCAGTGTAGAAACTGTTTTTATTGTAAAACAGGAAACTCCCAGAGCTGTGATCACTTTAACCATAGTGCACATCTGGAAGGAATGCCTCATAAAGGAATGGGTGGATTAAGTGAGTATATGTTGGTATCACCAGATTGTATGTTTAAATATGAAAATGTAACTCCGGAAGAAGCATCTATCATTGAACCTGTTTCTTGCGTAGTACATAGTATTGAAACAGCAGAAATTCAGATGGGAGATACAGTGCTTGTGATCGGATGTGGAATCATGGGACTTTTACATACAATGATCGCCAGTAAGCAGGGAGCAAGTGTTATCGTATCAGATGTTAATGAAGAACGTTTAGAAGTTGCAAAACAACTTGGAGCTAAGTATACGATCAATCCAGCAAAAGAGAATCTTGAACAGAGAATTTTAGAAATTACGAATGGATTAAAAGCACAGGTTATTTTCGATACAACACCATTACCATCTGTAGTAGGGGATACATTTAAATGTGTATGTAATGCAGGAAAAATTGTATTATACAGTTCTATTCACCCAGCAGAACCAGTTCCATTTGATCCAAACTGGGTGCATGGAAAATCTATCAAGATTCTTGGAACAGCGAATTCCAATGACAGAGATTTTGTAAGAGCAGCAAGAATGGTATCAGAAGGAGTGATTGATCTGAAACCATTTGTAAGTGCAGTTTACGAATCTGAACAGATTAAAGAAGCATTTGAATCTGCAATACAAGGTGATAAATTCAGAGTAGTAGTAAAATTCTAGGATTTAGGAAAGTAAAAGCAACAGTGAGGTGAAAAAATGATTTATACATTGACAACAAACCCTGCGATTGATATGAATGTATGTACAAATGGATTGGAGCCTTCAAGAGTAAATCGTACATTTGGTGTAGTGTATACACCAAACGGAAAGGGACTTAATGTTAGTTTTGTACTAGGACATTTTGGTGTTGAATCTGTGATTTTTGGATTTTTCGGGGGATTTTCTGGAGAATATGTTGTGAATGAATCCAGAAAAAAAGGATTTAAAGTTGATCCAGTATGGGTAGATGATACAACAAGAATTAATATTTTTTTAAATGATGGGGAAAAAGAATATAAGTTTGTAAATGAAGGATCATTTGTAACAGAAGAAAATCAGTTTCAATTGTTAAAGATGATCAAAGAAGCAAGAGATATGGATTATTTGAGTATTAGTGGAAGCCTTGCAAAGGGAATTAATACAGCTTACTATGATCAGATACTTGAAGTTTGTCAGCAGAAGAATGTTGATGTTATTTTAGACATCAGTTCACCAAAACTTGCAGAATTATTAAAGTATAAACCATTATTAATCAAGCCAAACGATGAAGAGTTAAAGGATATTTTTGGAATTGATCTGAAAACAGAAAAAGATATGATCAATGCATTAGATTTTCTTCACAAAGAAGGCGCACAAAACATTCTTTTGACATTGGGTGACAAAGGATCCTACTTCTACAATGGAAAAAATGTTTATTATGCAAGTGCACAGCCGGTAAAATTATTAAGTTCGGCATGTGCAGGAGATTCAGCATTAGCAGCGTTTCTAAGTGTCTGGCTGGATGATCAGACAAGATAGTGGAAGCATTAAAAAATTCAGCGGCAACAGGAGCAAATGTAGCAGAAAGTAATGCAATTGGTACATTAGAAAAAGTTGAAGAATATAAGAAAAATATTCAGGTTAGAAAGGTGAGATAAATGGCATTAGTTACGACAAAACAATTATTATTAGATGCACAGAAGGGTGGCTATGCAGTTGGTGCATTTAATGTTGAAAATATGGAAATGGTACAGGCAGTAGTTGCGGCAGCAGAAGAATTAAGATCACCAGTGATTATGCAGACAACACCATCGACAGTAAAATACGCGAATTTAAACTATTTTTATGAGAATGTGAAAGTTGCAGCACAGGAATCAAGTGTTCCAGTAGTGATTCATTTAGATCACGGAAATAGTTTTGAACTTGCAATGCAGGCGTATAGAACGGGATATACTTCTATTATGATCGATGGATCACATGAAGGATTTGAAGATAATATTGCACTTACAAGTGCCGTTGTCAAAGCATGTCATCCGGGAGAAGTTCCAATTGAAGCAGAACTTGGAAAAGTCGGTGGTAAAGAAGATGATTTAGATGGTGGAGAGGGAGATCCATATACAAATCCACAGGAAGCGGCAGAGTTTGTAGAGCGAACAGGAATTGATTCTCTTGCAGTAGCAATCGGAACGGCACATGG
>ENA-OQIP01000073-OQIP01000073.1-human-gut-metagenome-genome-assembly--contig:-NODE-73-length-21185-cov-3.075886_pt1 | contig 21185 bp, 21 predicted proteins | sample MGYA00242585_ERZ504750 | MGnify/ENA primary metagenome ERZ504750 (study PRJEB26092, sample SAMD00036441) | human gut metagenome | host: Homo sapiens | study: EMG produced TPA metagenomics assembly of...
TTGCTTTTTGTATATGAAAGAAATTGTAAAAGGCGAATCTTATGTTATGCTTAGCCAGGAAGAAGTGGAAGCACTTCGAAAAGCTGTTAATTTCGGCCTGGATAATCTCGAACAGGACTGATTAAAAACAGAAAAGAAAGAGCATACTTAAAGATAAAATAAAAAACAGTGTTACTGGATACGAAGTAAACAGTAACAAAATAGTAACTGTATGACAGCAATATATCCGCCAGGCGGCTGCCAGAATACATAAAAGAATAGTAACTGCCTGGTAATTTGCCAAAAAGCAGATCAATGAATAGTTACAAAATATTTTTATGTTACTGTGAATGATGTAAACAGTAACTATTTTATTCAGGAGGAACAAGATGTTAGACATTAAATTTGTGAGAGAAAACCCGGAAGTTGTAAAACAGAACATCCGCAATAAATTCCAGGATAATAAACTGGAATTAGTGGATAAAGTGCTGGAACTGGACAAAGAAAACAGAGAAATCAAACAGGAAGTAGAGGCTCTTCGCGCTGAGAGAAATAAAATTTCCAAACAGATCGGTGCACTGATGGGACAGGGTAAAAAAGAAGAAGCAGAAGAAGTAAAAAAACAGGTTACAGCATCTGCTGATCGTATTGAAGAATTAAGTGAAAGAGAAAAAGTTGTTGAAGAAAAGATCAAAGAGATCATGATGACAATTCCAAATATCATTGATCCATCTGTACCAATCGGAAAAGATGACAGTGAAAACGTAGAACTTGAAAGATTTGGTGAGCCAGTTGTTCCTGATTTTGAAGTTCCATATCATACAGAAATCATGGAAAGTTTTGATGGAATCGATCTTGACAGTGCAAGAAAAGTTGCAGGTAATGGATTCTATTATCTGATGGGAGATATCGCAAGATTACATTCTGCAGTCATTGCTTATGCAAGAGACTTCATGATCGATCGTGGATTTACTTACTGTGTACCACCTTTCATGATCAGAAGCAATGTTGTAACAGGTGTTATGAGTTTCGATGAAATGGATGCGATGATGTATAAGATCGAAGGCGAAGACTTATATCTGATCGGTACAAGTGAACATTCTATGATCGGTAAATTTATTGATACAACAACAGAAGAAGCAGAATTACCAAAAACACTAACAAGCTATTCTCCATGTTTCAGAAAAGAAAAAGGAGCACATGGTATTGAAGAACGTGGTGTTTACAGAATTCATCAGTTTGAGAAACAGGAAATGATTGTTGTATGTAAACCAGAAGAAAGCAAGGATTGGTATGAAAAATTATGGAAGAACACAGTTGATTTATTCCGTTCTATGGATATCCCAGTTCGTACATTAGAGTGCTGCTCTGGTGATTTAGCAGATCTGAAAGTAAAATCTGTTGACGTAGAAGCTTGGTCTCCAAGACAGAAGAAATACTTTGAAGTAGGAAGCTGTTCTAATCTTGGTGATGCACAGGCAAGAAGACTGCGCATCCGTATCAAAGGTGAAAATGGAAATTACTTTGCGCATACATTAAATAATACAGTAGTAGCACCACCTAGAATGCTGATCGCATTCTTAGAGAACAACTTAAGAGAAGATGGAAGCGTTGCAATTCCAGAAGTTTTAAGACCATATATGGGTGGAAAAGAATCTCTGCAGCCTAAAAAATAAGAAATAGAAATTCAAAAAGAGCGTCTCAAAATGTGAGGCGCTTTTTCTTTTATAAAGGTTTATGATATTATATACGATAAGGAAAGGTTTAAGGAAAGGTGATAAGGAAGCAAATGAAAGCAAAGATCATTATCGTGGAAGATCATGAACCAATTCGTAATGAATTAAAGATTTTGTTAAGTAAATATGGATATGAGATCATAGTGTTAGATCGTTTTGATACAGTTGTTGAAGATTGCTTGAGAGAAGATGTAGATCTGATTTTATTAGATATTAATCTTCCGTTTTATGATGGTTATTATGTGTGCAGAGCAATCAGAGAAAAATCAGAAGTACCGATCATTGTTGTTACAAGTAGGGATAGCGAGATGGATGAGCTAATGAGTATAAATCTTGGAGCGGATGATTTTATCACGAAACCATACAATACACAGATTTTGTTGGCAAGAATTTCTGCAATGTTAAAACGAACACACAAAGAAAAAGTAAATGATTTTTTACAATATCAAGGCTTGAAACTACAACTCAATAGCAGTACTGTTATTTATAAAGATCAGATAATCGAACTTAGTAAAAATGAGATGAGAATATTGTATACATTACTGCAACATAAAGAGAGTATTGTAAGTAGGGATCAATTAATGGAATCCTTATGGCAGTCAAATGAATTTATTGATGATAATACATTAACGGTGAATGTCAATCGTGTAAGGAAAAAATTAGAAGCAGCAGGACTGAAAGATTTTATAAAACAAAAAGAGGGCAGGGTTATATGATATGAAAACCAAAGATTTTTTTAGAATGGAGTATGCCCAGATTCTGATATATATTGTATTTTTGGGATTATTGGAAGTGTTGCTTTTTATTTTTGAAGTGAATTATTTTCTTATGATATATTTGCTGCTGATCGGATTGATTCTGGAAGGGGTTTATTTATGCCAGCGGTATATGAAAAAATATCGGTATTATAAAAAAGTGAAAGCAAAACTGGATATACTGGAACAAAAATGCATGATAACAGAAATGTTAGAATTGCCAGATTTTGCAGAAGGAGAGTTTCTATATGAAATATTGCAGACGTGCAACAAGTCCATGAATGATGAGATATTGAAATATAAGATAGAGGCAGCAGGATACCGAGAATATATTGAGATGTGGATTCATGAAGTAAAAACACCATTGGCAGCAACAAGACTGATCCTTGAAAATCATCCAAGTGAGATCACACGGGCAATGGATGAAGAAATGCAGCAGATCAATTATTATTTGGAGCAGGCATTGTATTATGCGAGGAGTAATAGTGTAGAGAAAGACTATCTAGTGAAAGAGTTAAGTTTAAAAGAAGTGGTAGAAAATGCGGTAAAAGCAAATGCAAAAAGTCTGATCGGAAATAAGATAAAAATTAAAATAGAGAATCTGGATCAGAAGATCTTCAGCGATGAAAAATGGGTTTTATTTATATTAAATCAAGTTATCAGCAATGCAATAAAATATAAAAAAGAAGAAGCAGAAATATCATTTTGTGCAAGATGTGAAAAGAATGAAATACTTCTGGAAATCAGAGACAATGGAATTGGAATCTCACCAAAAGATTTGCCAAGGATCACTGACAAAGGGTATACTGGAACTACAGGAAGAAACTATCAAAAATCAACAGGGATGGGGTTATATTTGTGTAAGAAACTTTGCAGCAAATTACAACTAAGTTTTTACATCGAATCTAAAGAAGAAGAATACACAAAAGTAACAATCGGCTTCCCAAGAAATTCTATGATTTTTTTAATGAAGAATGATCAGACAGGAGGTTTACAATGTTTGCAGATTATCATGTACATTCACATTTTAGTGAAGACACAGATTTCCCAATGGAACTTGAAATTCAGAAAGCGATCAAATTAGGGATGGATGAATTATGTTTTACAGAACATTCAGATTATGATGTGCCAACTGTCGTTAATTGTGATTATGATGCTTATTTTGAAGAAATGGAAAAAATGAAAGATAAGTATAAAGGGCAGATCACATTAAAGACAGGAATTGAATTTGGAATTCAGACGCATACGACGAAAGCGTATGAAGAAACATTCAGACAGTATCCGTTTGATTTTGTAATCTTTTCTTGTCATCAAGTTGAAAACAAAGAATATTGGAGACAAGAGCCACAGGAAGGAAAGACACAGTTAGAATACAATCGAAGGTATTATCAGGAGATTTTGGATGTTGTTAAAGTATACAAAGATTACAGCATTCTTGGTCATCTTGATGTGATCAAAAGATATGATAAGCAAGGAGAAATCGAATTTGAAAAGATTCAGGATCTGATCGAGCAGATTTTTGAAGTTGTGATCGCAGACGGAAAAGGAATTGAACTTAATACTTCAAGTCGTGCATATAAACTGAAAAGTCTAATGCCATCAAAAGAAATTCTGAAACTGTATCATGATATGGGAGGTAAGATCATTACGATTGGATCAGATGCACATAATGCAGACCGGATCGGTGACTGCGTAATGGAGTCACAGAAGATTTTAAAAGATATTGGTTTTGATGGAATTTATACTTTTGAAAAGATGAAACCAGAATTTCATAGATTTTAAGATAAATTAAAGAGGTGCCTATTGTTTTTAACAAATAGACACCTCTTTACATATGTGCTATATTTTAGATTTCAAGATTATTTATCAAGTAAGATTAATGCCATAAATACAAGATCTTCGTCTCCGATATTCTCAATGGCATGTCCGGCTCCATCACATGTGAATGTAGTATCTCCTGGATGTACTTCATATTTTGTACCATTGTCATTATAAAGTCCTTTTCCCTGAAGGATATGGTAAGCTTCGCCTTCACATTCATGAGTGTGATATGCAAGAGCAGAACCAGGTGGTACGATGACTTTTCCGAACAGACGACTGCTATCTTTCATTTCTTTTTCTGTTAAGAATTCCATTTTCTTTAATGGGTTATCAGAACCATTTGCATCAGGAATTGTGCCAATTTTTACATCTTCATTTTTTAAAAACATGTTGAGTCCCTCCTTTATATAGTCATGTTAAGTTTAGTATAGTAGCTTTTTGATAAAATAGCAATATGACAAAATTGTAAGTTTTGTGTAAGGAAGTTCGATGGATACGAAGATGATTTACTTGTATATTATAGACAAGACAATAAGAGAAACCAAAAAAGATAAGGAGATGGAAAAATGAGTTCTGTATTGAAAGTAGATAATATAGAAAAATATTATGGGAGTAAAGCGAATCTTACAAAAGCGATCGATCGTATCAGTTTTGAAGTGGAAGAGGGGGAGTATATTGGAATTATGGGGGCTTCCGGAAGTGGGAAGACGACATTATTAAATTGTATTTCAACGATCGATCAGGTGACTGCGGGAAATATTATGATCAATGGAATGGATATCACAAAATTGAAAGGAAAACATCTTTCAAGATTCAGACGAGAGGAATTAGGATTTATCTTCCAAGACTTTAATCTGTTAGATACATTGACAGCATTTGAAAACATTGCGTTGGCGCTTACAATCATGAAAATTCCTGCAAGAGAAATTGAAGACAGAGTCAGATCAATCGCAGAAAAGTTGATGATCACAGAAGTATTGAACAAATATCCATATCAAATGTCAGGAGGACAGAAGCAGAGAGTGGCAAGTGCCCGAGCGATGATTACAAATCCATCTCTGATCTTAGCGGATGAGCCAACAGGAGCTTTGGACAGCAAGGCGGCCAGAATGCTGCTTGACAGTATGGAAACGATGAATGTGGAATTAAATGCAACGATTCTGATGGTAACACATGATGCATTTACAGCCAGTTACTGTAAACGTATTTTGTTTATCAAGGATGGAAAGATTTTTAATGAATTGGTTCGAGGAAATGATTCGAGAAAACGATTTTTTGACCGTATCATTGAGGTTGTGACATTGCTTGGAGGTGACAGTACAAATGTATTCTAAGATCGCATTTAGTAATGTCAAAAAGAGTATCCGTGATTATACGATTTATTTTCTGACATTAACATTTGGAATTTGTTTATTTTATATGTTTAATTCTGTTCAGGCACAACAGGCTGTCTTAAAGCTGAATGCAAGCCAGAAATCAATGATGCATCTAATGTCTGTGATCATTAATGGAATTTCTGTGTTTGTTGCAATTATTCTTGGATTTCTGATTGTTTATGCAAATCAGTTTCTAATGAAGCGGCGGCATAAGGAAATGGGAATCTATCTGTTGTTAGGAATGGAAAAACGACAGGTATCAAAGATTCTTCTGATAGAGACTTTATTGATCGGTGTTTTGGCATTGATCGCAGGATTGGTTTCAGGTGTGTTTTTATCACAAGGACTTGCGATGTTGACAGCAAAGATGTTTGCGGTTCAGATGAAAGAGTTTCGGTTTGTTTTCTCACAAACTGCATTTATTCAGACTATTTTGTATTTTGCAATTATTTTTATCATTGTGATGATATTTAATGGAATTACGATATCAAAATATAAACTGATCAATCTGTTGAATTCAGCAAAAAAAAAATCAGAAAGCAAGATTAAAAAAATCCTATATTGTCGGTTATTCTATTTTTGATATCCATTGGAATTCTTGGAGTAGCATATCATTTAATCCAAAAAAAACCAGATGCTTGCTGTGGACAATGACTTTAAGATCAGCGTAATTCTTGGAGTAGCAGGAACATTTCTCTTTTTCTTTTTCATTATCAGGATTCTTATTAGAACTGGCGAAAAGAAGTAAGAAATTTTATTATAATGGATTAAATATGTTTGTGCTAAGACAGATCAATTCAAAGATCACAACAACCTTTGTTTCTATGTCGATGCTTTGTCTGATGTTGTTTTTAGCAATTAGTGCGTTTGCGACCGGAAGTGGATTGGCGTCTTCAGTGAAAACAGATTTAGAAGATATGACAAAGTTTGATTACACTTTTTATGGAGTATCAGAAAAAGGATATCAGGAAGAACAGCAACAGAAATTTATGAAAAGATTAGATGCGCTTGGATTAACAATAGAAAAAGATGCAAAAGAAATTTTACCGATCACGATATATCAAAATGGTACATTTCGCAAGTGCAGATATAAAATGGAGCCATTATTAAAGGGAAGAGAAAAGTATTCAGATTATACAAAAGATTATGTGAAGAAACTTTATGAGATTCCGCTAACTTTTGCAAAACTATCTGAATATAATAAAATCCGAAAAGCAATCGGAGAAAAAGAATTAACCCTGAAATCAGATGAATATATATTAAATTGTGATTATGGCAATCTGATACCGATAATGGAAAAGGCAGCTAGTGATAAGCAAAAACTTACATTGGATGGAAAAACATATAAAATGAAATATGGATTACAAAAAGATACATATATGGTAACAGCAGCTAAAACAGATATGGGAACAGTCATTTTAAATGATAAAATCATCCAGTCATTAAAGATTGATTATTCTACATTATATTTAAACATTAATTGGAAAGGAAATGCACAGAAAGCATCAAAACATTATAATGAACATTTAAAGCAGATGATCGCAAATAGTAAGATGAAAAACTCTCCATACTCAGCAACATTTTCAAAGGAAGAAGTATATGAACAAAGTACTGGTTTAAGTACGATCATGACATACATTGCAATATATATTGGTCTTGTATTTTTAATTACATGTGCAGCAGTACTTGCATTACAGCAATTGAGTGAAAATGCAGATAATATTGAAAAATACCAATTATTAAGTAAAATTGGAACTTCGCAAAAAATGATCAATCATGCGATCAAAGCACAGATCATCTTGTATTTTTGTCTGCCTTTAAGTTTGGCGTTGATTCATTCTTATGTAGGAATCAAAACAGCAAAAATCCTGATATCAACGTTAGGACAGATTAATATAACAAAAGCAGCAGCGCAGTCATTGATCATTGTGATTGTTATTTATATTGGATATATGATTGCAACTTATCTAGGAAGCAAGAGTATGCTGAAAGAAAAATAGAGAAAGAAATGACAGAAGATCAAAATCTGTCATTTCTTTTTTTGAGCTATTAATAATGTTACCGGTTAATGTCTGTTTGGAAGCATTTAATTTTACAGTACCTCCTTATGTTCATTAGTATAAAAATCAAATGTGTTCAAATTATTTTGAAAACCTGAACAAACTATGAAGAATATACATGATTGAAAATGAAAGAAAATGATTGACTATGATTGAAATTGTGATATACTTAAATAAAAGCGAAAAGAGGTGATATTGTGTTAGCGCAAGAGCGATTTGAACGCATTTTAGAGATTTTAAGAGAGAAACAGTCAGTCACCGTGGTAGAACTGACAGAAAAACTGAACACCTCAGAGTCCACGATACGAAGGGATTTAACGGAATTAAACCGACAAGGTCTTTTGATCAAGGTTCATGGAGGAGCTACTGCGATCAAGTCTGTGTTATCAAGAGAAGAAGAAGTCATAACCAAGTCAAAGAAACACCAGGAAGAGAAGCGAAAGATTGCAAAATATGCAGCATCTTTGATCAATAAAGAAGATATCGTATATCTTGATGCAGGAACAACGACAGAGATGATGTTAGATTATCTCAAAGAATATGATGTTATTTATGTGACAAATGGGATCACACATGCGAGAAAACTGATGAACGCAGGATTTAAGGTCCATTTGATCGGAGGCGAGATTAAGGCGGTAACAGAAGCACTAGTCGGAGAAGAAGCATTAGAACAGCTTGATAAATATAACTTTACCAAGGGCTTTTTCGGAACAAATGGGATTGATCTGAAGCGGGGATTTACAACGCCAGATCAGAAAGAGGCAGCAGTTAAGAAGAAAGCGATGGAACAGTGTCAGAAAAGATATATTCTTTCGGATGCAAGCAAATTCAATGTGATCTCAACTATTAAATTTGCGGATTTAAAGAAGGCAGAGGTCATTACAGATCATTTAGAAAACAAAGAGTTCAAAAGAATCACAAACATTGAGGAGGTATTTTCATGATTTATACAGTAACATTTAATCCAGCAATTGATTATGTAATTAAAGTAGACAACCTGACATTAGGACAGGTAAACAGGACAACAAGAGAATACATTTTCTGCGGAGGAAAAGGTATTAATGTATCTCATCTACTTGCTAATCTTGGAGTAGATAGTGTAGGACTTGGATTTATAGCTGGATTTACAGGAGATGTTATTGAATCAGGAGCGAAAGAACTTGGATTTAAGCCAGATTTTATCAGAGTACGTGAAGGAATGACACGTATCAATGTTAAGGTAAAATCCAACGAAGAAAGCGAGATCAATGGATTAGGACCAGTTATTCATGATGATGAATTAGAGCAGATGTTTAAGAAATTAGATGAATTAGAAGATGGAGATATTTTAGTTCTTGCAGGAAGTGTTCCAGCAACACTTCCATCAGATGTATATGAAAGAATCATGGGACGTTTGCAGGGAAAAGACATCCGAATCGTTGTAGATGCAACAAAAGACTTGTTGTTAAACGTATTAAAATATCATCCATTCCTTATTAACCAAACAATCATGAATTAGGAGAAATGTTTGATGTTGTGCTAAAGACAAATGATGAGATTGTTGAGTATGCAAAGAAACTTCAGGAAAAAGGCGCAAGAAATGTGTTAGTTTCCATGGCAGGAGATGGAGCAATCCTAATCACAGAAGAAGGAGAAGTTCATATAACACCTTGTCCAAAAGGAGAAGTTAAGAACTCTGTAGGAGCTGGAGATTCCATGGTAGCAGGATTTATCACAGGATATTTAAGAAGTAATGGAGATTATAATGAAGCACTGAAGATGGGGGACAGCAGCAGGAAGTGCGACTGCATTTTCAGAAGATGTTGCAACTGGCGAGAAGATTATGGAATTATATAAAACATTATAATGAAATAGCATACAATGAAAGAAAATTATGATAAAATGAACCTAAGAAATTAGGTTCATTTTTTGTGCGTAATTTTATAAAAACTGGAGGACATCATGACGAAAAAAGAAGCAAGACAACAAGTAAAAGAATGGATGAAAAAATTAGACAAAAATTATATAGAAAAAGCAGATCAGTCGATTTTTGAACAGGTAAAAGAGTTAAAAGAATTTCAAGAGGCAAAAACTATTTTTTGTTATGCAAGTATGAAAAATGAAGTTGATACATGGCAGCTGATAGCATTGGCACTGAAACAGGGGAAGAATGTCGGAGTTCCATTGTGTATCGGGAAAGGAATCATGGAAGTGAGACAGATTCATGCTTTAGATGATTTTGAGGAAGGGGCATATGGAATCATGGAACCATCCAGAAGGTGTCCAATCTTATCGAAAGAGAAGATTGATATGGCGGTAATACCTTGTGTAAGTGCAGATAGAGAAGGCCGTAGACTTGGACATGGAGCAGGATTCTATGACCGTTTTTTAGATGGAGTAACATTTCCAAAGATTCTGGTATGTTATAAAGAGTTAATGATGGATCAGGTACCGACAGAAGAGCATGATATTTTGATGGATCAGGTTATTTGTGACGAATAATGAAGTAATAGAATGATCAAGCAGGAGAGATGATAGACATGAGAAAGATTTTAAAGAAAACAGTAACATTAATGATGACAGCAGTGATCGGAGTATCTATGAGTTGTCCCAAGATGATAGTTTATGCGGGACAGAGAATGCAAATGCAAGAGAGATATACGACTCCAAAAGAATGGAATTATACAGAAATCACAGCATATCAGTTTGGATCTACAGATAAATTTGAAGATTATCTTCAGACAGGTGGTACACATCTATACAATGATAAATTTCAGGAAAAGGATCATATGGTCAAAATTACGGTTGCAGATTCAGGGTATTTTACAATTGCAACACAAACAGATGGAAATAGATCGCAGAAGGTAAATCTCTATGATTCAACGAAGGAGAAAGTTTTAGCTCAAACGACATCTGATGGAGATCTGGAATATGGAAGGCTTGCAAAAGCAGGTGAGGTCTTCTATCTTCAAATGCCAGAAAAAATCGATAAAATATTTGTGACAACAGGTGTGATCAAAGATGGATTTGGATCTATGAAAGCATCAGATACTTATTATGAATCAGGAACTGGAAGTACCACATATCATCCATTTTCAATTAAGAAGAGATCTGCGGTGGAATTTAACATTTCAGCGATCGATCGAAACAGTGGGATCACTTATGCACACATCGAAAAGAAAGAAAACGGACAATGGAAAAGAATCGATGATACGGTAAAGATCAAGCCAGCATCTTATGATGATGATTTTGTTCATGGATTGACTAAAGGTGAATATCGCCTGGCGATCAAAGCACCGACAATACAGTTAAATGCAGTCTCATATACAAGCAGTTCTAAAAGTAAAAAGGTAGCATATAAGAAATCAAAAGCAAAGAAGATCAAACTGGATGGACAAACATCGAATATATATACAACAGGAGAGAAAACTTCAAGATGGTATAAAATAAGTATTACATCTACAAAGAAGAAAAGAATTCTGAATCTTGGAAAGAACACGGTTTCTGGAGGATACAAGTTTACAATTTATAAAAAGGGAAAGAAAAAAGCAATTAAAACAATTAAGGTAACAGGAAATGCAAATGCGAAGACAGCGAAAATGCCAAAGAAAAAAGGAACATATTATATCAGAATCTCAAAGCTTACAAAGAAAACAAATGGAACGTATGAAATAGGGTATTATTAATCCAAATCAAAATATAAGGAGGAATTTCTATGGCAAGAAGGGAAATCAAGAAAATGGGAGCAGTTCTGATAGCAGCAGGTTTAAGCATTGCAATGTGTAGCCCATCAGTATCTGCAAATGTAAGGACAAATATTAATACAGACAAGATAACACAGAAAAAGACAGCCAGATATGTTGAACCAGAAGAATGGAACAAAGAGGAATTGACTGCATATCAGTTTGATTCAGAAGTAGATATGATGAAATATCTGGTGAGCGGTGGAATGCATTTATATAATAAGAATTATAAAGGCAGTGACCGCTGGGTAAAGATTAAAGTTGCAGATCCAGGGCTGTTTATGGTTGGTGTCGTAAGTAACGATGAGACAAAAATACCAGTATATGATGCGGCAAAGAAAAGAATTATAGTAAATAATTTAAATGATGGCGGGGACAAAGAATATGTAGGTATCGTGAAAACAGGAGATGAATTTTATGTAAAACTGCCAGAGAAGATAGACAAAGTGATCATTTTAACTGGTGTGATCAAAACCGAATTTACTTCCATGGCGAATCAGAAAAGTTATTATGAACTTGGAAAAGGGACAACAACCTATCATCCATTTTCCGTAGCGAAACGCTCAAAAGTACAATTTGATATTACATCCATCGGAAAGAAACATGAAAAAGTTGGAGTATACATTGAGAAAAATGTAAATGGGACATGGAAAAAAGTCGGATACAGCACAACGGTAAAACCAGATAAATATGACAGTACAGTGCTCTATGGATTAGAGGCAGGAAAATATCGTCTGGCGTTAAAAACACCGAAAGATCAGATCATTAATGTAGAATATACAAGGGATAAATCAAAGAAAAAGGCAGCTTATAAGAAATCTAAAGCGATCCATCTAAAATCAGATATTGACAGTATATATACTTCCACAGAAAAAGCAGCTCGTTGGTATAAGGTTTCTGTTTCATCTACCAAAAAAAGAAAAGCAGTTACGTTGTCCAAAGATTCTGTAGGCGGAGGTTTTAAATTCTGTGTTTATCAAAAGGGAAAACGATTAAAAACAGTAAAAGTCACAAAGAATGATAAAGTTAAGACAGTAAAACTTACCAAAGAAAAAAGGAGCATATTATGTGAAAGTTACGAAACTTACAAGCAAAACAACAGGGGCATATTATTTGGGAACATATACATATTAAGAATCACAAGGAGGGAAACAGGATGAAAAAAATGAAAAGTAGGTCATTTCGTATTCTTATGGCAGCAGTCATATCAGCAGCGATGCTGTGTCCGCAGGTTAAAATATCAGCAGCGGATGGCTTAGTATCAAAAGCAGTTACATCATATTTTCCGAGTAAAACAGTAATGAAGAAAACAGCAAGAAAAACAGAGCCGGAAGAATGGAATCAAAAAGAAATTAAAGCATACAAATTTGGAACTCTTGAAGATGCCTTATATTATGCGCTGACTGGCGGGATCAAATATTATGATCAGAATTATTTTAAAAATCCAGATCTGATCAAGCTCACTCCAGTAGAATCAGGAGCTTTAGGACTGGCAGTTGTTGGGGATAATAAACAGAAAGCAATTCTATATGATTCCAATAAAAAAATGATCAAGAAATTGCCACTGTCCTATGTAAAGGCGCAGGTAAATGCAGGAGAAACTTATTATATAGAATTTCCAAAGAACTGTAAAGAAGGATTGATCACAGCTTACGTATTACAAAATGAATGTGGTGGGTTAGCAAAAAACGACCTCAATATGCAAAAAGGTGAAGAAAAAGAAACTTATCACACATTTAAAATGACAAAAAGAGGATTTGCAGGTTTTGTTGTTGCATCCATGGTAGAAGATGGTGGAAATACAAGCTATAAAGTTCAGAAAAATGAAAAAGGAAAATGGATCACAATCGGAAGAACAAAGTCATTTAAACCAACAAACGAAGACGAAACACAGATTACAGTAGGTTATGGACTTAGTAAAGGAAATTACCGTCTAGTATTGAAGGCTCCAAAAGAGCAGCTCAATACAATGTTGTATACGACAAAAAATTATGCCAAAAAGAAAGTTGCCTATAAGAAATCCAAAGCAAAGAATCTAAATGCAACAGAGATGTATACAATGAATGAAAAAGCAGCCCGTTGGTATAAAGTATCTGTAAAATCTAGCAAAAAGCAAAGCAAATTGAAGATTTTAACAGTTGCAGATCAAGGTGGATTTAAGTTTACGATCTATGAGAGAGGTAAGAAAAAACCAGTTAAGACAGTAAAAACATCTGCAAAACACTTAGAAAAGACAGTAAAACTTCCAAAGAAAAAAGGAATGTATTATGTCAAAGTAAGCAAGCGTACTAAGAAGACAAATGGATACTATGAGATTAAGAAATAACGGTTAGAATAGAACGTCAAAAAAGGAATTGTCAGAAAAGACAGTTCCTTTTTTTCTTAATGAAAAAAAACTCACTTACTATTCTTGAAACGAAATTAAAAAAATTATAAACTATAGGTTAGGAAATACTAACCTATAAGGATGAAATAAATGAAACTAAAAAAGTTAATATGCATAGTGATGGTCAGTGTTTTAGGGGTACTATCATTCGCCGGATGTGCCAAGAAACAGGACGAAAAGAAGACAGAAACAAGTAGTGAAGCAAGTACACAGGAAGCAAGTGCGCAAGTTTTTGCCATGGACACCTATATGAATCTGAAAGCATATGGAAAGAATGCACAAAAAGCAGTGGATGATGCTAAGAGTGAGATTGAGCGATTAGATCAGCTATGGTCAGCGGTAGATAAAAACAGTGAGATCTATCAGCTGAATCAGAAGAAAAAAATGAAAGTATCTGATGAGACATTAGAATTGATCGAATTTGCAAAGAAAAAATCAAAAGAATCAAACGATGCTTTTGATATTTCTATCTATCCGATCGTGGAATTATGGGGATTTCCGACACAGAAATATCGTGTGCCATCGGACAGAGAAATTCAGAAACTTCTGAAAAACGTAATAGTCAGAAAATCAAAATTAATAAGAAAACAAATGTTGTGACATTAGAGAAAAATATGAAGATTGATCTTGGAGGAATTGCTAAAGGATACACATCACAAAGAATTGCAAAAATCTATAAAAAGGATGGTGTGAAAAGCGGTGTAATCAGTCTTGGTGGTAACGTACAGGCAATCGGAACAAAAACAGATGGAAGCCGATGGAAAGTCGGAGTGCAGTCACCAGATGATACAGAAAGTATGATCGGTGCATATGAAGCTGCTGATGAAGCAGTCATTACATCTGGAGCATATGAAAGATACTTTGAGAAAGATGGGAAAACATATCATCATATCATTGATCCAGCAACTGGAAAACCATCCGAAAAAGATCTGAAATCAGTAACGATCATCAGTAAAAATGGTACATTATCTGATACGTTGTCAACAACATTATTTGTTATGGGGAAGGATAAAGCTATTTCTTACTGGCAGGAACACAGCAAAGAATTCAATATGATCCTTGTTGATGAAAATAATAAGGTATATATTTCACAGGGAATCAAAGATCATTTTAGTTCAGATAGTGATTTTACAGTAATAAAAAAATAAACGTTAACAGATAGAAAGAGAGAAGGAAAAACAAAAATGAAGATCATTGATCAGTTAAAGAAAGTCAATCTGATTCAGTTTGTGCCTGCGATTTTTGTGATCAGTCTGGTTGGAAACAGTGTTTTTGGATATACGGCACCAAAGTCAGAAAAATCAAAAATAATTCTGAAAATCAGGTAGAAGCTGCAACGACACAAGCGAAAAAGAAAACAAAGAAAGCAAATGCTGGGGATATTGATCTAAGCAAGATCAAGGATGGAACTTATGAAGGACAGGCAAACGGATATCGCGGTTTGGTAAAGGTTTCAGTTACTGTAAAAGATCATAAGATCACAGCGATCAAAGTATTAAGTAATTCCGATGATGCCGCATTTTTCAATCGTGCATCAGCAGGTGTGATCAAAAATATTCTGGCAAAGCAGTCATTAAAAGTTGATGTTGTCAGTGGAGCAACTTACAGTTCAAATGGAATCATTAAGGCAGTAAAAAATGCGTTAACAGGGGAAGAAGATAAATCATCTGCAAAAGCAGGCGGATCTTCTGCAAAATCTGCAGGAAGTGTTGGTACAGCGGATGAATCAGGAACATACAAAGATGGTACATTTGTTGGTACAGCCGCTGGATATCATGGTACTGTAAAAGTTTCTGTGACGATCAAAAAGAATAAGATCAAATCAATTAAAATTTTGGAAAATCATGATGATGCAGCGTATTTTAACCGTGCAAAAGGTATTTTACTTCCATTGATGGTTAAGAAGCAGAGCACAAATGTAGATGCTGTCAGTGGGGCTACATTTAGTTCCAATGGTATTATCAAAGCCGTGCGTAATGCGTTAAGCAAAGCGGTCGTTAATAAATCATCTAGTGACAGTAGTTCTATATCTACAACAAAGGACACAACGAAGAAAGATACAACAGAGAAAGTATCAGGAACATACAAAGATGGTGTTTACGAAGGAACTGGAACAGGATTCAGAGGAAAGATCACTGTCAGTGTTCGTATCAAGAAGAGCAAGATCGTAGAGATTAAACTTGTTAAAAATGAAAAAGATGATGCGGCATATTTTGAACGTGCATGGTCCGAAGTTCCATTTAGTATTATTGCAATGCAGAGTGCAGATACAGATAAAGTTGATGCAGTTAGTGGTGCTACATATAGCTCAAAAGGTATCATGGCAGCAGTCAGAGATGCGTTAAAGAAAGCATTGGCGAAAAAAGATACGGAAACTACAGTAGAAACAAATAATACGAACAACAGTACAAATGATAATAATACGAATACTGATAATTCATCTGAGGATAATACAACAACTGTACCAACAACACCGACAGATCAAAACGTATACAGGAAGTGCAGTATGTGAGCCAGATGAAGATGGAGATTTTGACGCATATGATCTTACTTTAGAAGTTGTAGTTTCATCTGATGGAAAAGTAAAAGGAATCCAAAATATAAAATGGTCAGATAAAAGCATGCAATCATGGTATAAGGATGCGGAAAAAAAGATAGTTCCTCAATTGATCGCAAATGGATTGGATACTTCAAAAAATTATGACGTGGTAACAGGAGCAACATGTTCAAGCAATGCCTTGATTAATGCATATAAGAATGCAATTTCAAAGATTAACCAATAGGTAGAGGAACAAGAAAGAGATATGAAACAATTAAAACAATATAAGCATTTCTTAATGAAACTTCTAAACCTTGTGCTGATCGTTGGAGTATGTTTTGCATATCATAATATTGCAACGATCCGAGCAGAAAAAGAAGCGAAGATCGCAGCTGAGAACAATGGTTCGGGTTCATGGAAGGACGGAACTTATGAAGGCAGCGGTCAGGGATTTGGAGGTCAGATCGTTGTGAGTGTGACCATAAAAAATGGTTCCATCGATGACATTCAGATCAAAGAAGCGAAAAATGAAGATAGTGCATATTTTGATAATGCAAAAAAAATCATAGATACAATGAAACAAAAGCAGACAGCCGATGTTGATGTAGCAAGTGGAGCGACATACAGTTCAAAAGGTATTATTGCAGCGGTACGAAATGCTTTGAAGGAGGCGTCATAATGAACCTTAGACAAAAGAGAGATATAAGACGTCTCGCCCGGCAGATCATCCAGATCATCTTTTTCCTATGGATGCCGGCATTATATACATCAGCATTTTCTGGTGTGAGGTATGTGATCGAACAGATCAGGGCAGGCAAGCCGATCGAGCAGAATGCATTTCTTGTAATGCTGATCGCATTATGTGGATTTACCATTTTGTTTGGCAGATTCTTCTGCGGATATGCCTGTGCATTTGGAACCTTGGGGGATGGAATGTATGCCCTATCCCAATGGATTCAGAAAAAAGTAAAAAAGAAGCTTCCGTGGGTATCAGAAGAAACCGGACGGAAACTGCAAAAAATGAAATATATAGTGTTATTAGTCTTAATGCTGATTTATGCATTAGGATTTACGAAAAAGTTCCACGGAACCAGTCCTTGGGAAGTATTTTCCATGTTGTACACAGGTAAGATTCCAGACGCCAGTTATTTAGCCGGATGGGTCATCTTTGTACTTATACTGGTAGGTATGTGCCTTAAAGAAAGATTTTTCTGCCAATATCTATGTCCAATGGGAGCAATCTTTGCATGGTTACCGACATTGCCGTTTTCCGTACTCGACAGAGACCGAAGCAACTGCATTCCAAAGTGCCGTGCATGTGAAATCAAGTGCCCTGTAGATTATCAGATCAAAAGGGACCAGAAGAATGCTGGGGAATGTATCCACTGTATGCAATGTGTGGATGTGTGCCCGAAACAAAACATTCATCTGGGTTCAGGTAAGAAATTAAAAGGTAATGAAATCGTTATCATTCTCCTGAAGCTTGTATTATTTATTGGAGTCTGTATTTTTGCACAAAGTTTGTAAGATAATTGACGAAATAGGAAGGTGTCTGATCACTTATAAAGGCACCTTTCTTAAAAAATGACAGTTAGCTAAAACTAACTAAATGCGAAAAATTCTCAATTAGATTCGGAATATGCAAAAATCAAGATAAATATACAAAGATATTTCAGTACTTATATTTTTGTATGAAGCTATTAATTATTATAACTTGAAGGAGGTTCACATGAGAAAAGGAATGTGGAAAAAAGGTTTAACAGTAGCTATGGCTGCTGCAATGTTGGCAGGACCTGTAAGTGTGCCAGCAGTATTTAACAATGGGGTAGCTGTTGTTAAGGCAGATGAAACGAACAAGGAACAAGATATCTATGTGTTGATGAATATCCCATATGCTGATTTTTACAAGGCAGAATTAAATAAAAATGATGTGAAAGTAGATGTGACAACTTCAGCAACAAAGGCAAAAACAAGAAGTACATTAGCCAATGGATCTTATCATGCAGACAATACTGGAGAGCATATTTCAGGAATCACTTATCCTGTAAAGATCAAAGCAGGAACAGATCTATCTAATTTAACAAAAATTACAGACGCTTCTAAAGTTTCAATTACAGTAAATATGAAAGGAAAAGAAATAACAACAGAATATAAAGGCAAAGATGCTTTATTTGAAAGTGCAGATTATTCATATTATGTATTAAGTACAGCACCAGCGTACTATAAAGAATTAACTGTAAATGAAGATGGGACTTATTCTTTTGGCAAGACTACAGCAATGAAAAAACAGTAGAAGGTGCAGCAATTGAGAAGTTTAAGACATCATCTAATTATGGAGATTATCAATTAAATTTAAACTTTGATAAGGTTGCGGATAGTGATCAGATCAGTGGGAATACGAAAGTTCTTGCAGCAGTGATCACAACAACTGATGGAACACAATATGGATTAAGACATGTAGAAAATATCTGGAAAGGGACAGAATTTGCATGGGGAACAGGATTTACAACACAGTCTCATGGTTGCCCAATTTCTGGAGAACATTATGCATCTATGATGGGAAAAAAAATTGATGCAGTAACATATTATACAGAAAATGGTGTAGTGAAATATGATATTGATGATACATATGTACCATATAAGTTTGATACAAGTGCATTTAAAGTTGAAAATGCAGATGTAACTTCAGGAAGTGCAAAAGTAACTGTGCCAACATTACCAGAAGCGTATGATGCAGAATATGCAGCAGAAGGGTTAACAAACGTCAGTGTTGAAAATGGAACATTAAAATATAATGCAACAGGTGTGAAACCAGGACAGTATACATTAAATGTAACAGATAAAAGCTCAAAATATGCACCATTTAGCACAAGTTTTACCTTAACTACAGATAATGTTGTAGCAGCATATAACAATGATGTTAAAGCACCTGCATTAGTGGCAGCAAAAGATGTGCAGGCAGATGATTTTGCAAACTTTGTAAAAAATATTACAGAAAGTTTCTGTGAACGGAAAAGAGTATGCAGCATCAGGAAAAGGAGCTGTAAAATTGATCAATGCAGATGGAACATTGGTGACAACAGCAGATGCATTAAAAGCAGAAGGTACATATAACATTGTTGTAACAGCGACTGGATATAATAAGACATTAGAATTTACATATACAAACAAGTCAGATACAACAGCAACAAAGCCATCAGATGCTACAACAGCAACAAAGCCTGCAGCTACAACAACAGCAACAAAGCCTGCAGCTACAACAACAGCAACAAAACCAGCAGTAAAACCAGTCAAAAAAGTAACAGTTAAGAAACAGACAGTAAAAGTAAAAGCAGGAAAGAAAAAATTAACAGTTACATGGAAGAAAGACAAAAACGTATCTGGATACCAGATCAAGATCGCAACTAAGAAAAACTTCAAAGGTGCAAAGACATACACAGTAAAATCTTACAAGACATATAAGAAAGTCATCAAGAAGTTAAAAGCAAAGAAAAAATATTTTGTAAAAGTACGTGCATACAAGACAGTAGGAAAATCTAAAGTTTACGGTGCATACAGTGCAGTAAGATCTTGCAAAGTGAAATAATGAAAAAATAAATAGTAGCGTATAGTTTTTTCTGAAAAATAAAAACACGAGATTGCCATAGAAGGTAGCAGTCTCGTGTTTGTTGTTATCTAATCATAAAGTTTTTAAAAGATCTAAATCCAAATCATATTTATGAGGTATATCAGATCGTAATAGTGTTTTGATGGAATCTTTCTTCAAACGATTATTAATCGTAACATAAGATTTATCAAGCATTTCAGCAATTTCTCTGGCAGACAATGGTTCCAGACCAAATAAAGAATTCTGTAATAGTAAATGAAGAATTCCATAATCCGTTTTATCTTTAAAATTAGACAATAATATTCGCTCGAAATAATGCAAACGTTCTATTTTGTCTTCTAGAGAATCGATTAATGTTTCAATGGATGCAAGAATAATTTCTAGAAAATTTGTAATAAAACCAGTCAGGTCACCACGATTATCAGTATCATTTGTATAATCAAAACTTTTATAATATTTGGAAATATTTTGTTTTATTGTTTTTGCTAAATGATAGCTGATCAGAGGCTCTAACTCCTTGGATAAAAGATAACTGCTGATAAAACGATTTGTTCTTCCGTTTCCATCATAAAATGGATGGATATATCCAAATAGATAATGAAAGACGGAGATTCGAATCAAAGGAGGAATGGATTTATTATGCAATATAAATAAAGCTTTTTCCATACAGGCAATAATTTCGGTTTCTCCAGATATTCCACGGTGAATTTCTTTCATATGTGGACTGTAAACGGAAACAGATTTTTTTCGAAAAAAAATTCCATCTGGAAGATTCAAAGGATCATTATTTTTAATTTCTTCACTCACTAATTCATTGTAAATATTTCGAATGTCAGAACAATTATGAATTGAAATTTTTTCAGAATTTTTTAGTAAATTATATTTTTGAACTAATCCATAAAGACGCATATTTTTTTGTGTGATCGATTGTGTATTTAATATATCTTGGATCTCACGTCGAGTACTGTTTACACCTTCAATCTCATTTGTAAGTTTTACTTCATCTATAAGACAGGTTTGAGTATACTGTTCCAGAGCAATCTGAGGGAGTCTTGATTTTAAATAGATTAAAGTCTGGGTAAGTTTATAGATTCTTGATGTTAAATTTAAAATTTCGGTAGTTGGGAGTGAAAAGCATGGAAAACCATGAATTTCAAAATCATAATGTAATACTAATTCATTTTCATATCGGAAGAATAGATAG